>WOR8_10000787_pt1 | contig 32676 bp, 34 predicted proteins | sample DeeMarSeWOR38_10_FD_19890 | JGI IMG/M metagenome (IMG submission 19890) | reverse complement strand
GGATAATAATCCTTGTTTCCTCCACCACCAGGGAGATTATGTTCGGTGTCTCCTATTCCATCTGAGCCTGGAATATCTTGATTTTGACTACGATTTTTATCATCTCCAGTGTAATCATCCCAATAATTACCTCCAAAAGGATAATCAATATTCCAATTATTAGAACAACCATCTAAACCGTTTTGATTGTTGTCGATGAGATTGTTATGATATATTATGTTGTTATTGCAGTTTGTATCAAATTTGATATATATGCCATAGGTGTTTGAACTAATAGTGTTACAGTAGATAGTGTTATTATCTGATACATCCCAAATATTGATACCACAATCTTCATTACCTGACACAATATTGTTTGAAACTACATTAAATTTAGCTCTCTGATAGAAGAATATACCATCATAATCACAGTTTGTAAACTCATTACCATAAACATTGTTATATTTACTATACTCTAACCATAAACCCCAATCACAATTACCAACACTATTTCCTGATATATTGCAGTAATCTGAATAATATAAATCAATACCTGCTCTTCTTCCTTTACCAACTATAATGTTGTTTGTGATTTCAAGGTAGTAGCACCAACCTGTTCCAATATTAAAATAGTTCCAATTTAACAAATTATCTGAAATAATACTATAATTACTATATGTTATTGAAATTGCGCCAGGTGTGTCAATAAAATAGTTATCTGATATAGTGTTATTATGTGAATTATCGATTCGTATACATCTCTCTGCTTGGTTTTGAAATGTGTTCCCTGTAAAGGTATGATTATTCGTATCAGTAGTTTTTATACCGTACCCATTGTCATCAAAGATGTTATCTGAAATATTACAATTATATGATTTAACCTCAACTCCATTTCCGTATCTATCACTTTTCTCAATTTTAAAACCATTGATATTAACATAACCAGCATTAACAGTGATTACATTACCAATTTTAGAACCGTTTATAACAGTAGTTGCTTTGTTCTCTCCAATGAGATTAATTGTTGTATTGATATAGATTTGTTCATAATATTTTCCTTCAAAAACAAATACAGTATCTCCATCAGATGCATCATCTATTGCATACTGTATCTTTGAGTAATTGTTAGGACCACTACCACCAACATAAAGAATATCTCTATTATAAAAAACTACATTGTTGGTATTTTCAACAAGTTTAGTTCCAATAACAGATGATGAAATTGCACTTATTATTAATATACAAATTATTAATCCAATTGCTCTCCTATACAATTTTAATTCCTCCCTAAATATAAATCTATATTTGGTTAATAAAACTTTTTAATGATTAGAAATGTGACAAATGAAAGCTAAAAATAAAAGAAGAAGGTGAAATCTCCAATTAGTACGATATCCTATAGTTTTTCACTTTACTCTGGTGTATATGTAATGCGTATTTCAACCTGAGAACACCACAGATTAAATCCATTGTTACCACCGCCCACTCTAACAAGGCAACATAAATCCTCAAAATCTGTCCAATCCCAATATGCATGTGCATTGGTATCCGATGTTATTTCCATCCAATTTGACCAATTACCTTCATTTTCAGGTGGATTAAAGGTATGGTCATCTCCAGGATATATACCACTGAAATATGGTTGCAGAACAATACTACGTTGAGCATCAGTCCAATATCCATTTGCCCTAAGTTCTACCTTTGTTATTGTGCCAAGATCTTCTAACATAATATCTGTACTTATAAACTCTGAATCGTCAATAGTAGTTGTATTTGTATAATCTTCTTCATCTTGATTAACCATATATTCAGGATATGTGTCCCAATAGTTTCTATATTGGTCATAGATTCCAAAGGGAAGTATGGTTGTCTCATCAATTGCAGATACAGTAGGACTTCCAATTATTGAAAATAGAAAAATTGCTAATGTAACAAATATTGTTAATTTATTTTTCATCTATCTTCCTCCCTCTTTCTACCTTACGAGATAGTAGGACAATTTTTAGCTTTCACGTCTCGGTCGTCAAAAGCAAACAACATCTAATAATTAAACAGTTGATATGTATTCTTTTCAATCCTCCCACAAATCTACATGAAATAATTATTGTTTTCACTATTTAACTATTATGATATTTTTTACGATAAATGTCGATTTTCGGACATTTTCAATAATTATCATCATTAATAAAATCAAAAGTTACATTTGAATTATTTTAAAAAAAGATTGATTGTTGAGAAAAAATAAAAGAAAGGTTTTAGTAAAATTTTGTCAAGAATATCGGGGATTTTATTTGAAATTTTGGAACAATATTTAATATATTCTTTCCTATTTCACCTGCGATTCTAAATGGACGTTCTACCTCAAACATTACTTTTTATAGGTATTATTCCTGCCCTTATACTTTTATTTATAAGCTTAAAAGGATATGACGACTATTATAAAGATAAAATTGTTTTTCTTACTTTTATCTCAGGAATAATTGCAGGATTTATATCAAATATAATTGAATGGTTTACTTCTGCAGGAATTGGAATTTGGTTCATTATTTTGTTTCCAGTTTTAGAGCAGCTTTTTAAAACAATTATTCTAAATATTTCTAGATTCCATGGTAAAAAAGAAACAGTAGTCTATGGTCTTTCCCTAGGTCTTGGATTTGGTTCAATTTTTACTCCGTTCTCAATAATTTTGACAGAAATACAAGGTGGTAATGATTATTTTGTATTGTTAGTAGCAATAGGCTCATTAGGAATAATATTAGCACATGCTGCAACTGGAATAAGTATTGCATATGGTGTATACAAATATAAAATGAGAAAATATCTTATGTTTTCAATATTATTTTATATTCCAGTAACTGCTACGATTTTTATAACAGCATTTTATAACATAGGATATTTACAAGTGATTCTTGTTGCATATGGATTAATTCTTTATTGGTATGCAACAAAAAAGATAATGCCTAGGATTCTAGAAAAAAATAAAAAAGAAGAATATTCAAATAAAAAATAGATGTGAGATTAGATGGAATTAAATAAAGAATTTGATACAGAAATTGGTGCTGAAAAACCAAATGATTCTTTAAATCTTGAACCTTTTTCTCAAAAACCATCAAATAAAAATTCGTATCCTTTGATAGCTGGAATACTTTTAATTATCGCAGGAATACTTGCATTGTTTAATTGGGGTCAGTTTTTCTTATTGGATGCTACAACAATTGAATCCTTTTTTGATATCAGTCAAATACAAGTAATTAATCCATCAATAACTTATGATCAAATTCTAGGATTTCTTCAAACTTGTGCAATAATAGGAATTATAATTTCAATTTTTCCAATATTAGGTGGAATTCTAGCAATTAAAAAGAAACAATATTATATTGCAATAGCAACAAGTGTTATTGGATTATTTACAATTGGTATTATATTTACATCAAGTGTTCTATCACTAATCGGTTTAATTTTATTAGTTTTATCAAAACAAAACTTTCAATAAATCAATTTATTATTTTTTTCTTTTTTTCTATTTTCAATTCAATCAATTCATCAATTATCAAAGCAATAGCAATACCACAGACAATACCAACCAAAAGACCAGTTAGCAATCGAATTATGTTTGTACTTTCCCAAAAACCAAATAGTTGACCAATTCCATCTATTCCAATAGGGACAATACCAACTATTAATAAAATTAAAAATTTCTCATTTAGTTTAATTTTGTAAAAAACCATGAAACCTAAGCCAACAGCAAAACCAAGCCAAATAGCTGTACATCTACTGCAAAAAGGCATTTGATTTCCATTAATAAAAAAAGATCTTTCTGCTTGTTGGTGACATAATCTATCCCCACTACTATAAATTGCGTCCCATGGCCAAGGTAATTTATTTACAAAATGCTCATTATCAGCTATTCCAACGATTCCTGATAGATTTTCAATGCTGTTTGAAGGAATTGCAAAAGGAGCAATAAATTGAAGTAAAATCCAGATTAGAAATGGGATAAAGAAAAGTAGGATTAATCTAGAAGATTTTCCCCTTTTTTCCATTTTCAAATTCATCCTTTGATCTAAAAATGATTATAAATGCAATGATTGCAAGTATTGATCCTATCAAGAAAAATCCAAATGAAAAAATAGCAAGAAATGAACTTACAATTGCAATGTCGATATATTGTCTTTTCAGACAAGATATTGTACCAATTAATGCAATAATTGAAAAAATTACTAAAATAATTGTACAACCAGCACTATTAAATTGTATATTTTTTTCTTTACCACCTAAATCTTCAAGGATTATTGTACTTTCATATCTTATAAAAGGGGTAATCAATATTTCAAGAGTTTGATTTTTATAATTTTCTTTTGAGATTACCAATTCCTGAATCCCTAGTTCTAAATTATCTTTAGTAAAATATCCATTATAATTTGTGAAACCATCTTTTCCATCAATTTTAATATCAACATTATTTAGAGTATTATTAGATTCATCAGTAACTAAAATTTTCACAGAACCTGTCAATCCAGCAAATGAAGCAACATCAAGTGAGGATTCAATAAAACTTTCTGAAAGAACCGCTGTTGTAATTCCTATTACAAAAACACATGCAAGAATTATTGCTGCAATCCTTGGCATTTTTGTCTTTGGTTTTAATGATGATAAAACAGTTTTACGGGGTTCACCATGTTCTTCCCAAGAGCATTCTTCAATTGACTTGGAATCATCACATTTTGCTTGAATCGCAAATTTATTATCACATTTGGGGCAAACAATATCATGTTTTTCCTTGTCAGGTATATCCAAAAGTATTTCATGTTTACATTTTGGACATATTGTCCTCCCCTTCATTAGTGTTCCACCGCTGAGAAATATACATACTTGGTTAAGTATATTTCTATAAATTCTAGAGATTGTTATATTTTTTCTTTAATTTTCATTAAATTTTTTGTTACATTATGTTTAAATAATGATTCTATTATTCCGATACACTAAAAAGGCGGTTATAAAATGGCAAGATTTCCTGAAGCAGAAGCTCGGTTGCTAAACAAAAAGGTATGTATGAAATGTGGAGCATTAAATGCACCAAAAGCTGAAAGATGTAGAAGATGTAGATCAAAAGAACTACGAATAAAAGCAAGGGAAGGAAGAGGAGTTTAATTTCTTATAAACCGTCATATTTAATAGCAATCTTTCTTTTTTGATTTGAAGGTAGAGGAGCCCTATGCCTGAGACAAAGGTCAAAAAAACCAAAGATTTTAATGAGTGGTACAACGAAATTGTTGAGCTTGCTGATTTATGTGATAAAAGATATCCAATTAAAGGCATGAATGTTTGGAGACCATATGGTTGGAAATTAATGACCCATGTGGATCAACTAATTAGAGATGAAATGAGTCTAACTAATCATCAAGAAGTAAATTTTCCATTATTAATACCAGAATCCTCTTTTAAAAAAGAAGAAGAACATATTGAAGGGTTTGGAAGCGAAGTCTACTGGATTAGTCATGCTGGTCTAAATAAACTTGAAGAAAGATGGCTTCTTAGACCAACCTCCGAAACAGCAATGTATCCAATTTTTTCAATTTGGATAAGATCACATGCTGATTTACCACTTAAAACATTTCAAATAGTTAATACATTTAGATATGAAACTAAACAAACTCGGGCATTTATTCGTGTTAGAGAAATACATTTCTTTGAAGCCCATACCTGTCATGTAGATTTTAATGATGCAGAAAAACAAATACAGGAAGACAAAGAAATTGCAAAAAGACTATTTGACAAACTTAGTTTACCTTACATTCTAAGTAAAAGACCAGAATGGGATAAATTTGCTGGAGCATTTTATACAATTAGTATAGATGTATTAATGCCCTCCTTCAGAACATTGCAACTCGGATCAATTCACCAATATAAAGATAATTTTTCAAAACCATATAACATCTCTTATGAAGGTGAAGATGGAAAGCATAACTATTGTCATCAAACAACTTATGGAATGAGCGAACGTATTCTTGGAGCTCTTGTTGGTATTCATGGGGATAATAAAGGACTTGTTATGCCACCAGAAGTTGCTCCAATTCAAGTGGTTCTAATTCCAATAATTTTTAAAGGGGAAGAAAAGAATGTTTTAGACGCATGTGATGATCTTAGCTTAAAATTATCAAATGAGTGTATTAAATCATTTGTTGACAAGCGTGACATAACCCCAGGCAATAAATTTTATGATTGGGAATTAAAAGGAGTTCCATTAAGGGTTGAAATTGGTCCAAGAGATATTAAAAATAATCAAATTGTCATTGTTAGAAGAGATAATTCTGAAAAACAATCATTGGCAAAAGATACAGCAGTAAATAAAATAAAAGAAGAACTAAATATGATATCAAAAAGCTTGTATGATACTGCAAAAAAACTTCTCAATGAAAACATAAAAAGAGTAAATACCGTTGATGAAGCAAAAAATATAAAAGGAATTGTAGAACTTCCATGGTGTGGAATTAAGGATTGTGCCCTTGAAATAGAAAATATTATAGATGGCAATACTCTTGGAGAACCAATAGATGATAATGAATGTAATAATTCTTGTCCAGTTTGCAACAATCCTGCAAAAACTTGGATGAGATATGCTAAATCGTATTAGAGAGGTTAGAGAAAATGGCTAGTAAAATAACAGAATTTTTTAGAGAATATGTAGTTATTTTTAGTATTTTGTTGGCAATAATTGGATTTTTTGTCCTTTTTATTGGAATTATTGGTTTTTTTGAAGATCATCCTTTAAACTTCTTAAATATTTCAGACGATATTTTAAGTTGGAACCTTTATTTTTTAATAATTGGTTTTATAATACTCGGAACAGGTATATGGTATTTGTATTCATATTATAAAAATCGAAAATTCATATTGGAAGAAATAAAGACAAATAAACGTTCAGAAATAATAAAAATGCATGCTGAACTGAAATCTGTTGTTAAACATTTACCCTCAAAATATAAAAAAATGTTAAATGAAAAAGAAGAAGAATTAAACATTAAATAATAGTTTTATTTATGGGGAGATAGCATTCCAGAGTTTTACGTCATACTTGTTGAACCAAAATTCGGTGGAAATATTGGTGCTGTTGCAAGAGTTATGGCCAACTTTGATTTTGATAAGTTATATTTAGTAAATCCATGTAAACTTGATGATGAGTGTTACTCTAGAGCAATGCATGCATATAAAATAATTGATAATGTAATATTTTTTAAGACATTTGAGGAATCAATAAAAAATCTAGATTACCTTATTGCCACATCATCAATTGAAAGTATAAATGACAAAAGACATCTAAGAAATTCAGTATTTCTTGAAAATCTAGTTGAGGATGTTTATAAAATAAATGGGAAGGTCGGATTTGTTTTTGGAAGAGAGGATTATGGTCTTTTTAACAAAGAAATAGCATTATGTGATATTATGCTTAGGATCCCAACAAGTGACTCATATCCTTCTTTAAACCTATCACATTCTGTAGGTTTAGTTTTATATTCACTATATATTAAACATAAATATGAACCAAGAAAAAAGATAAAAATTGGAAATATTGAAAAGGAAAAACTTTACAATTATTTTTCAGAGTTATTGAAAGAAATTAAATATCCTGAACATAAAAAAGAAAAAACTGAAATTATGTTTAAAAGGATAATGGGGCGAGCAATACCTTCAAAATGGGAATACCACACTCTTATGGGAGTTTTTAGTAAAAGTATTGAGAAAATCAAAAATAAAAAGAATTAGACTGTTTCTATAGTAAAATATACATTTGCCTTTTTTAAGCTAGAATGAACCTTATCTGCAAACCAAATAAGTTCATCTTTACTTGCACTGTCTTTTCCCCAATCATAAACAAAATCATAGTTTCCTTTTGTAACCTGAAACCCAAGGTTTAATAATTGATCTCTTACCTGAGATGGAGAACTTCCTTCACTATTAAATATTATTGTTAAGTATGTTTTCATTTAAATCGTTTCAAAAGTAAATTGAAATAAAGGTATTAATCTTTTGCGATACTATCAAAATCTTATAATCCTACATAATGGGAAGTGGAATATAGCATAATATCAAAATTATAATTGCTGCAATGAATAACAATTTTCTTTTAATATCAATGTCTGTATCATCATTTAATGGTGGTGGATGCATCAATCCCATTACAAAAACAATAATAAATGCAAAAAACCACCAGCCTGTTAAAATCATAATTATAATTGCTATCCAACCTGCATATTTTTGCTTTTCTCCAAGAACTGCGCGAAAAATATGACCTCCATCAAGTTGACCTGCTGGTAAAAGATTAATCGAAGTAATTAGAAGTCCAACCCATCCTGCAAATAAAATCGGATTCATATCAATTGTAAATCCCTTTGGTATGTCTAAAATTACCTTTGCTAATATTTCTATAAGAAATGAACTACCAAAAATAATCTGTTCACCCTGAATTTGTTCTAATGGTGGCATCGGAACAATTTTTGCAGTAGCAATTCCTATTGCAGTTATTGGTATTGCAACAATAAATCCAGCAAGTGGTCCAGCTATTCCGATATCAAATAATGCTTTTTTATTTGGCATAGGGTCTCTACTTGATATAAGTGCTCCAAAGGTTCCAATATTAAAGGCAGGAAGAATCGGAGGAATCGGTAAAAAGAAAGGCAGTGATGATGCAACACCATGTTTTTTGGAAACATAGTAATGTCCCATCTCATGGATTATTAAAATACTCATTAATGGTAAAGCAAAAAATATTGCTCCATTAAATAAGTTATTTGCAGCAAAGATTTCAAATGGGTCTGACAAACTCCAAATATCAAAAAATCCAATATTTAAAATTGAACCTGTTAGTATTGTTGTAATAACAACTGCAACTAAAAGGAAAATATTTATCCAAACAGGTTTTTCTTTTCTTTTAATCTTTTTAACTACATATATGATATGTTCGCCTTTCTCATATCTCAGCATTGGGATGTAACCTTTCTCTGATAGTGATCTTCTAAGCAAATCGAATTTTTCTTCTAAGGTTTCCTCATCTATTCTACAGTAAAATGCTGCAGTTTTTAAATTATATTTCAAGTCATAAAAAGGAAATTGCTGGCCAATTTCACGCTTCAAGAGTTCAATATCTAAAGAAGTTTCATCAGTTTTAATATCAAATGATTCAAATTTATCAGACATTTCTTCAGGTCATATAGAAATAGTTTTATAAAACCTTTGATAAAAGCCATCATCTTTATTTATTCCTTTTTTTATCCTCCTTAAGTGAAAAAATATGACAGTTAATCTTGTATTAGGTACCCAATGGGGAGATGAAGGGAAAGGTAAGGTTGTTGATTTTTATTCAAGAGATGCTGAATATGTTGTTCGATTTCAAGGAGGTAGTGTTACAGGAGATACTCCAATATTTATTAAAAATGGTTCAAAATCTAATATTGTTAACATAAAGGATTTTGTTGATCAATTCTATAAAGATGATGAAGATGGTATTAAAAAAATAAATAAAACTTCAACACTTGGTGCAAAATTTTCAAAAAATCCAGGGATAACTAACTTTTCAATTGCTAATATTTCAGCAGTTTATAGACATAAAGTAGAACATATTTTTAATGTTAAATATAATGGTGGAACACTATCTCTAACAGCAGATCATTCTATTTTTTTATATAATAAAAATATCGGGAGACCTTATTGTAAAAAAACATCTGATCTTAAAGTTGGTGATATCTTAATTAGTATTCCTCATAAAAATATTTTAAGATTCCACAATAAAGGAGATGTATTTGTTTCTGATTTTTATTCAAATGAAAACATAGAATTACAATTTAAGAAAAATGGAAAGTTACAGATTTTAAAATTATCTGATGTTTTACTAAAACTTTTTGGATATTATATTGCTGAAGGAAATGTTGGTATCAGAAAAAGACAAAGAAAAGAGAAATATAGAAAATCCTCCTCAACAGATTATGATTTAACTTTTTCGTTTAACTCAAAAGAAAAAGAAATAATAGATTTTGTTAAGAATGCTATGGAATCAATATTTGGGGAAGAAAATACAAATATTTTTTCACCTCCTAATGAAAAAACTGAGACTTGCATAAGATATTCTAAAAAGTATCTAGCAATTTTATTTAAGGATTTATTTGGTAAAGGAGCAAGAGAGAAAAAATTACCAGATTTCTTTTTTAAATTATCAAAAAGTCAATTTATAAATTTTTTTGAGTCCTATATTGCAGGTGATGGTCACATTCATAAAAGTGGTCAAATTGAGGTTAGTACAGTCTCAAAACAATTAGCTATCCAATTGAATTGGTTATTAAATATTCATGGTATAAAATGTACTTTAATGCAAAAAATTACAAAAAAAGGAAAAGCCCTTCAAGGTCATATTTTACATAGTACAAAAGTATATACTATTAAAATTGGTGAATCTAGTAATCCTTTTTTAAAACGAAATCCTAAAAGAAAAAATTGTTTTTATCTTCGAAGAATTTTAAAAATAACTAAGGAAACATATTCTGGTTATGTCTATGATCTTTGTGGTTGTGATAATGAAGCATTTTTTGGAGGGCCTAGTCCGATTTTACTACACAATAGTAATGCAGGACATACAATTAAAGTAGGGGACGAGGTATACAAACTTCATTTAACTCCATCTGGTGTAATTCAGGGAAAGATTGGGATAATTGGAAATGGAGTAGCTCTTGACCCTGAGACATTGATTAAGGAAATTGAAGAATTATCTAAACGTGGAATTAGCCCTAAACTTTTAATCAGTGATAGAGCAAATATTATTATGCCTTATCATAAGATTCTTGACGGCGCTGAAGAACAAAAACTTGGCAGTAAAAAAATTGGTACAACAAAAAGAGGTATTGGACCTTGTTATAGTGATAAAATAGCTAGAAAAGGTATACGTGCAATTGATCTTACTGATAGAAAAACACTTAGTGATAAATTAGATGAAATACTACCATTAAAGCAAAAAATATTTGATGTATATAAAATTGAAGATAAACTTGATAAACAAGAAATATTGGATAATTACATAAGTTTTGGAAAACGTTTAAAAGAATTCATAATACCAACACACATAGAACTAAATAAAGCGATAAAATCAGGTAAAAATATTTTATTTGAGGGCGCCCAAGGAACAATGCTTGATGTGGATTTTGGCACCTATCCATATACTACTTCTTCGCATACCATATCTGGTGGCTCATTGATTGGAACAGGAATTGGGCCACATCATATTAATGAAATAATTGGTATTATGAAAGCATATACAACTAGGGTTGGGGAGGGACCTCTACCAACAGAACTTTTTGATAAAGATGGTAAACATTTACAAGAAAAGGGACACGAGTTTGGAACAACGACCAGCAGACCAAGAAGATGTGGTTGGCTTGATTTGGTTGTTGTAAAGCACTCTTGTCTTATTTCTGGTATAAGTAAGATTGCAATAATGAAACTTGATGTTTTAGATGGACTTGAAAAAGTTAAAATTTGTATAAAATACAGACTAAATGGAAAGGAAATAGATTATTTTCCAGCAAATATCGAAGATGTAAAAAAATGTAAACCAGTTTATAAGGAATTTAATGGCTGGGAAAAAATTGATGGGTCTTCTAAAAAAATTTCAGATTTACCAAAAGAAGTTCGTGAATATCTTAATTTTATTGAAAAAGAACTTAAAATACCATTTGCCCTTGTTTCAATTGGACCTGGAAGAAGTGAAACAATAGAGGTTTAAACTGTTTTTTTAACTTTCAGTGCAGTATTTATCCAACGAAGATAAGAGTTACATGCAGCTCTTAAAGAACTTATGTCTTTTGTACTGATTTCAAGAGTAAATTTACTTCCTTCAAGTGATATTTTTATATCTGTTTTTGGTATTTTATGTTTTATCTCAGGATTTAGTGTTTCAGCAATAATTTTTGCTTCTTTTTCCGAATCAAAATTAAAAACAAATCTAGCACTTTTCATAAAAACAAATTATTTTGATTTAATGCGCTTAGCAATTGTTGGTCTCTCTTTATAAAATATTTTACTTCCACAATAGGGACATTGCATACCAATATTTTTTACATCAAATTTTACACTTTTTTTACAAAGTCCACATTTGTATCCAGTCATTTCTTTTCAACTTCCTTTTTTTCTTCTTGTATTTTTGGTGTGGCTTGAGTTGATGCTATTTCCCCTTTCAATATTTTTTCAATGTTTTGACCGGATTCTGTCTTTGGTAAGTAAGCACCACCTGCAAATTTTATATTACATTTTCTACATTGCCAAATACTAGTACTAACTCGTCTAACTTTTTTATAGCCACAACTTGGACAGATATGTTTTTCCCTTTGTGCTAATTCAACATTTCTTAGTTGTGTTCTTGCTTTCACACCATATCTAGATTGAAATCGTCCTGCTGGTCCGACCTTTTTTGTTCTTTTTGCCATATTTATTTTCCTATACTTTTATATAATTGCTCTCTAATTTTCTTGCCGTTATCTATAGATGCCTTAATAACTTTTTTTATCTCATCTCTTGTAAAACTACCATTTAAACCTTTCTGCATAGCTCTGATATCCTCGTTTTTATCAGTTGCAACAGTAAGTCTTACTTCAGCAATTTCCTCTTCATCAAGTGATGGATCCATAACAACAACATTATCAAATTTTACAGACGTACATGAGATGGGCGGCTCTTTAATAGGTAAAGGATAATCATCCCCAAGTTCAAAACGTTTGGCAGGAACATTTGTAGTCATCAAAGCTGCAAGTGATGCAAGAGATGCAGCATCAAATAAATTTCCGTCATAATCAAGGATATGAATATCAATAAAAACCATCCAAACTTTTTCTTCTGGTTCAATACATAATTTTTCAACTTCAATAAGTTGAGACTCTCTAATTCCTCTATCAACTACTCTTGCAAGTTCAATTGCATCTTCTCTTGGAGGACCTGCTTCAAAATCAGGTGATGCAAGAGGAATAAGTTCAGCAGCAGTTGTCATTACACCTGTTTCTGGTGTATCAGGGTATGGTTCACCAATGTCCATTTTTATTCCAGAAAGTACCTGTGTATTACCAATTTTTACCCTTGCAGAACCCTCTGCTTTAGAAACAACTCCTGTCTCAATTTCAATATTTCTAAAATCATCAAATCCTCTTCCATCTTCTCGTTTTCCATTTTTTGCAAGATTTATCAAATAATCCTTTTTTATTGCTGGTATAATTGTCATCTTACTCAACTCCTATTTTAGTTTGATATTTTTCTAAAATTGCCTGTTTTTGTAAATCAGAAATAATGTAACATCCTTTAAGTGCCAAATCAAATGCTTTGTCAAACTCTTCTTGAGTTAAATGACCATCCATCTGCAAAAGTAGAATATTTCCAGTTCGAGGTGAAATAGCAATTGGTAGATCAGCAGATCCATAGTTATCCTCGTCTTTTCCTAAATCTAGAACAATCTGATCCTCAATTTTACCAGCTGCACATGCAACAGGTATGTCTTTCATTGGGATTCCAGCATCAACAAGAGCTACTGCTGCTGCGGTGAGACCTGCACATCTAGTACCTGCTTCTGCATCAAGGACTTCAATATTAACATCAATTGTTGCTCTTGGAAATTTTTCAACTAAAATAACATTTTCTAGAGCTTCAGATATTACTTTTGATATTTCTCTACTGCGTCTGTCTGGCCCTGGACGTTTTCTATCATCTACACTGAATGCTGCCATATTGTATCTGGCAGTTACAATTGCTCTCAATGGATTTTGAGTATGTCTAGGGATTGCTTCCCTAGGTCCGTAAACAGCAACCATTACCTTGTTTCCACCCCATTCGAGGTAGCAAGATCCTTCAGCTCTATGCAGAACTCCTGCCTTAATTTTTATTTTCCTTAGTTCATCAGGCATTCTGCCATCTAATCGCTTTCCATTTTCAAATAATTTGGTTTCCGATTTCATTTAATGTACATCCTTTGAATCTTTTTTCAATAGTTCTTCTATTTTATTAGTTAAACCATATGATAGAGATTCATTCTCAATCATATCAATTGTTTCAATTACTTTTTTTATACCGACTTCGTCGCCATCAATCCATATTCTTCCGTTTTGGCCAACAAAAATTCGGCATTTAGTGTATTTTTTAAGTAGGGATATCATAGAACCCTTTTTTCCAATAATTCTTGGAACCTTAGAGGGTTCTACATGAAATATAAATCCTCCTTTAATCTTATAGAGATTATGATCTTTTAATGTAATTTGTAATTTCTTTTCTTGGTCAACTTGTAAAACTTTTGCCATTATGGAATCGCCTTTATTTAAATACCTTTCGGTCTCTCCAAATTCTATATCCCATGGTACTTCATTTACATGTAAAAGTGCAGGATATGCTGCATTAATATCAACCAACCAACTTGATTGCATTGCCTCAATTATAATTCCTATAACAAAATCTTTTTCTGTTGGATCATAACGGCCTTTTAAGGCAATAACATTGATATAATTTGAATTATCACTTAACACACCTAAAACTTCTGCATAAATTTTTCCATTTTCTACAAAAGTTCCTTTTCCTGCTTTTTTATTTTTTATCTCACCTAAGAACTGACTTGGAATAACTATCTCACGTTTATCTTGATCCATAGAAATATGACCTCTTAATAATTATTTTAAAATCTTTGTTGATACATTACCTTTTGTAACATCATTTAATTTATCGTAAAAATCATTCTGCATTCCTGCAGGTAACCTAATAATTCCAATCCAAGAACCATCTGATTGCCAATCTTCTCTTTCAAGTGTACCAAAGTTTCTAACTGTTCCATAAGCCTTACCAATATGCTCAGCAGGTATTTTTATAGATATTTTAATGTTTTCCATAGAAATTGGAATTATTGGTCTTAAAATTTCAATGATTAATTTAACCTGCTCATTTACAGGTTTAAAAGGATCAACATGTACTCCAGCTTGCTCCATAGCAAGTTCAATTCTTTGACGAGGGTGAGGAGCTTTGGTTTTTGGATCCATTGCATTTTTAACAATTGTTTCAATTATCCTATTTCTCTTATTTTTTTGCATCTTGTTTCGTTGTTCTGTTGTAAGTTGAATATCACCTTTAAGAATTATTTGTTTTGTAATATCTGTTAAATTATTTGTTCCAAAATTCTTCTGGAGAGATTCTTCAGACGCATGAGTCCCTTTTTTCGAATCTTTAAATATTGCATCAATTGCTAGATTTTGAACAATATCTATTTCCTTACCATCGATTAAATCAGCCGCTGCATATGGGTCTACTAACACCTCGAAGTGTTCCTCCCCTTTTTTTAATCTTGCAATAACGGCCTCATCAAGACTTACCAATTCTAATTTCCTCCAATTGCCTTTGTAACATATTCTTTTGTTTTCTCAGGAGATAATATATGAAATTTAACACTCTTATCTACAACTCCAATCTCTGTTGCATCTGGATTTAATTTACCTTCTGTTCCTTTATGAAGTGCTTTTATTGCCATATCAATTGCTTCATCCATAGAAAGATCTTGTTTATAATTACTTTCAAAATAGCTCATTGCTCCATTTCGACCAGATCCTTCACTACTAGCTTTATATTCCATTAAAGCACCTGATGGATCTGTTGAAAATAATCGTGGTCCAGTATCATCAACACCTGCAATAAGCAAAGCAGTACCAAATGGTCTAACCCCACCATATTGCGTATAAGTTTGTTTAAAATCACATATCCTTTTAACAAGAGTTTTTACTTGGATTTTCTCATTATATGTTATTTCATTTATTTGCGCATCTAAGCGTGCTCTATCAATTAATGCTCTAGCATCTGCAACAAGTCCAGATGTTGCACAACCTATGTGATCATCAACTTCAAATATTTTTTCAATTGATCCTGGTTCTATTAACCGTGATGATATTCTTTTATCTACAATTAATACTACACCGGTTTTGTATTTTAAACCTACAGTTGTAGTTCCTCTTTTTACTGCTTCTCTGGCATATTCAACTTGAAATAGTCTACCATCTGGTGAAAAGACAGTTATTGCTCTATCATAAGCCATATTTGCTGGTTGCATATTTAAATTTCACCTCATCTATTCTATCTAATAATTTTGAATTTATCTATGTTAATTTTTCAACCAAGTATACACTAATTGTGTATATACTTTGTGTTAACCCTATTATTAATAGTTTTTTTTAGACTCCTTTTTTTAACCCCCAAATTAGCTTATGTAACTGTAAATTTAATCTAACATTCAATCCATCTGATATTATCCATTCAGCAATTTTTTTAGGATTCCTTCCCCAAACCGGTTGAAAAAATACTTCACAAGTTGGTTTATAAACATAATAAATATTTTTTGCATAAGTATAATCATCTTTGTTTTTTATTACAAATTTAATTTGATCGTGTTTTCTTATTAATTCGATATTATCTAATCGATTTTTTTTATGCATTTCTGATGTAGGACACTTAATATCTAATGATATTATTAGATGTTTATACTCGATAAAATTCTTAATACTTTTACTACCATTAGTTTCAATGATTACAAAATATTTCTTTTTTAGAAGACTCTTTATCAAATCATCTATATCTTCTTGTAATAAAGGTTCTCCTCCTGTTATACAAAGATATCTACATTGATATTTTTTTATCTCTCTTAAAATATCATCAATTTCCATATCCTTTCCATCATCATATGCATACTTTGTATCACAATATGAGCATCTCAGATTGCAACCTGTTGTTCTTATGAAAATATTTGGACGCCCTGACCACTTTCCTTCTCCCTGCAATGAATAGAATATTTCGTTTATTTTCATTTAATCACAAATAAGATTTAACATATCTATATATATTTTTTTTGTAAAATGCATATACATCTGCATATATAGCTGCATATTCAACTACATAAAAAGGTAATAATGTAATTATACTATCACATATATAATCGATTAAATACTCATAAGTATATAGATAGGAGTGGGATGATATAAGATGCTAAAATACTTGTGTAAATTTATTAAGTTTAAAAATTCAGCATCGATAGGTATAGGTGGGTTAATCGTTTTTATTGCTATGGTATTGATTGCAGGTATCGCTGGATCAGTATTAATTCAAACAAGTTCTACACTTGAATCACAAGCTTTTTCAACTGGTAGTAAGACTCAAACTGAAGTTTCTGCTGGGATATCTGTTTTTAGTGTAGAGGGCTATGCTGCAACTGGTGAAGATATTTCAAAGTTGGCTATTATGATTAGACCCTTAGCAGGAACTGAAGAAATTGACATATCAACTAGTTTTATTGAGTTATCAGATACTAATAAAAAAATTATCTTTAATTATACAACTAGTTATTATTCAAATCCAGATGGATTAAGTAATATTTTTAATGCAAATGTTTTTCCCGATTTAGCTTCACAATTTGGAATACTTGTTTTAGAAGATTTTGATAATTCGATCTCTCAAGCAAATCCTGTAATTAATCGAGGTGATAAACTATTTTTGTGTGTAAATTTAACTGCCTCATTTAACAATATCTCTGAAAATACTGATGTATGGGGCAGGGTTGTTCCTGAGATTGGACATGTTGGTGTAATTAGTTTTAGAACTCCTTATACTTTTATTGATAATATAATGGAATTACAATGGAATATGTAGAAAATTAGATTTTTTATGGGCGTTTTCATTCTTTTAGTTAAGATTTTCAATATAAAATAAAATTTTTATATACATTCTCCTTATTAAAAAAATAATAGAAAGATTTATTCCGAATACCTCTATTATACATTTTATATTTAGTGGAGGTTATTAAAATATGAAAACAGTCTCAATGGAAAAAATATTTGTTTTTATAACAGTTTTTTTATTTGTTATAACAAGCGTAAGTGCGTGTGATTGCGAAGAAACAGATTATAACTTAATGGAAAGTAATATCTTGTCTAAAAGTCCTGAAAAAAATCTTGCTGAAGAATATAAAATAGATGAATTGTGCGGTTTAGTTGAACCCGAAGACTGGTATATAAATGCAAAATTTGATCCCTGTATCCCAAGAGGTGATTTACCAGATTCTTTTGACTGGCGAGATGAAATTGAAGGTGGTTTACCATCAATAAAAAATCAGGGTAGTTGTGGTAGTTGTTGGGCATTTGGAACAATTGCATCATTGGAGTGTAATATTAAAATTAAGGATGGAGTTGAAGTGGATTTATCTGAACAATGGCTTGTAAGTTGTAATCAAGATGGATATGGTTGCGGTGGCGGTTGGTGGTGCCATGATTATTTCATGGAAAATGGAAAAACAGATCCATGTGGAGATTCTGGTGCTGTATTAGAAGAAGATTTTCCTTATGTAGCATATAATGCACCATGTAATTGCCCATATCCGCATGAATATTTTATAGAAGATTGGGCTTATGTAGGCGATCCAAATGGTGTAGCAGAAGTTGATGAAATAAAACAGGCAATTCTAGATTATGGAGTAGTGTCAGTTGCTGTTTGTGTGAACACAGCATTTTCAGAATATAATGGAGGTATCTTTACTGGACCTACGTGTGATAGTATTAATCATGCTGTTGCTCTAGTTGGTTGGGATGATAATCAAGGAACGGAAGGCGTATGGTTCCTTCGTAATTCATGGGGGCCGAATTGGGGTGAGGATGGTTATATGAGAATTGAATATGGAGTTTGTAATGTGGGCTATAGAACAGTTCGCATAAAATATAGAGATTCTATAAGAATAAATCTCCCTGAAGGTGTACCAGATACAATACCTCCGGGACAATCCACAAGTATTCTTGTTCAAATCGAAGAGATTGCCGATACATATGTTCCAGGTTCAGGAGAAATATATTATAGATTCGATGGAGGGTCCTATCAAAATTCATCTTTAGAATTTATTAGTGGAGATCTTTATGAGGCTACATTACCACCTGCAAATTGCGGTGATAAACCTGAATTCTATTTCAGTGCTGAAGGTGAAGAATCAGGAACAATTTATAGTCCATATGATGCACCTAACAGTGTTTATTCTTCGCTTGTTGGAGAACTAACATCTATATTTTTTGATGATTTTGAAAACGATCTTGGATGGACTGTTGAAAACGATTGTTCTGATGGTGAATGGGAACGTGGGGTTCCTGTAGATTGGAATAGGGGTGATCCGCCCAATGATTATGATGGATCAGGTAATTGCTATCTTACCGACAATGATCCCTATAATGAAAATTGCGATGTTGATGATGGATATACTTGGTTAATATCTCCTTCAATTGATTTAAGTGAGGGACAAGATGGTTTCATTAAATACGCATTATGGTATACAAATGATTTTGGAAATGACCCAAACAATGATTTATTTAATGTTTTTGTTTCAAATAATGACGGCACAGATTGGGTTTTGGTTGAGGAGATTGGTCCTGCAACACCAAGTCCCTACGGGTGGAAGGAATACAAATTTTTAATTAGTGATTTTGTTACGCCAACTGATATAGTAAAAGTACGTTTTGAAGCTTCAGATCTTGATGCTGGGTCGGTTGTTGAAGCTGGTATTGATGCTTTTAATGCTTCAATTTTAGAATGCAATGATACTGGAAATTCTGCACCTTATACTCCAACAATAAATATTGATGAAAACAATTCTTTAATTATTTATACAATTGACCCTGAAGAAGATTTTGTTATGTATTTTATTGATTGGGGAGATGGAACTATTACTCAAACAGACTATTATCCTTCTGGACAAGAGGTTATAATCGATCATGATTGGATTGGGCCAGGAGTTTATTACATAAAAGCAAAAGCAAAGGATATACATGGTGCTGTTAGTAACTGGTCGGACCCAATTGAAATTATTATTGAAAATTACCCACCTGAAGATCCAATAATTAATGGTCCATCAATTGGAAATGCAGGAATTTTATATGAATATGGTTTTACTTCTGTTGATACAGATGGAGATGATATTTCAGAGTATATTATTAACTGGGGTGACAGTTCTGGTGAAGTAACTATTAATGGTCCATATGCTTCTGGTGAAGAAGTAATTGCAAATCATACTTGGTATGAACAAGGAATTTATTTAATAAAAGCTAAAGCAAAAGATATTCATGGTAACGAGAGTGATTGGTCTGAGTTAGAAATTACTATACCAAGGTCTAGAGGAACAAATAAATTGTGGTACATTTGGATTTTAGAACGTTTTCCAATGATTGAAAGACTCCTAAAAATCTTAAACTTTGGAATATAAATTATTTCCTACCAATACTTATACTAATGGGCCTGCCGAGATTTGAACTCAAGTCTATAGCTCCCGAAGCTACAAGGATACCAAGCTACCCTACAGGCCCTAAATTACAAATTAAAATAAGAAAATAGAAAAAAGTTTTAATTAGTATTGGTTTTTTATTCTTTTATTTCAAATCTTTAAGAAGTTTACCGAGTTCCTCATATTTTTTCTGAAGAATATTTACTGATTCAACTATTGCATCTTTAGCAGAAAATGAACCATCAGTTTCAAAATGAAATAAAAATTTTGTAGGATCTCTTTTAATAGAAATAAAATCAATATGTTCCTTATTTATGAAAGATTCAAGGATTGGTAGTTTTGTTTCATCTTTTAAAATAAGCTTATCGCCTTTTATTGTAACAAGATTCTCAGGTATCTTACTGACAAATTCTTTAACTTCATTTAATTTTGTCTTATCAAACTCAATGATTTGTTCCATCCTGTATGCTGGTGCTTGGATAGCCTGCCATTTTGCATGATCTCTTCCTCGTCCAAGTACTGCTTCGACCTCAAGAATTAGTCTTTGGTCGCCATATAATTTTACTATTGGTATCTTGTCCTCTGTTATTGCCCAGCTTTTTTCTGCAGGTTGTAGATCGCCAGAATATACTGCTCCTTCCCCTTCCTTACTTAATGTATATCTTACTGTGCAATTTGGACAACCTTTGCCTTTACAAACACATTCAGCTCTAAATGATATAAGACTTAAATCTGTTGGAATTGGAACTAGACCTAATCTATGGGCAATAATTTCATCAAAAAGTGCACTGGTATTATCATATATTACTACATCATTAACAGCAAGTTTTGGTAATTCTGAAATCATTATTCTTCTTAAGGCATTTACAAAATAGGGTTTTACTTCTTCAATTTTAATAATTGCCTTTTTAGGTTTCAGTTCTTTAATATCCACCTTCATCTGTATTTCACCTAAATTCTTCTTCCTCGTCTTCCACCTTTCTTTCTACAACCATCATGAGGAATAGGAGTAACATCTTCAATTTTACCTATCTTAAAACCACTTCTAACAAGTGCTCTAATTGCTGCTTGTGCCCCTCGACCAGGTGTTAAAGCTTTATTTCCACCTTGACCTCTAATTTTAACATTTACTCGGTCAATTCCTTTTTCTTGGGCAGCCTCAGCAACAGTTTGTGCTACTTTCATAGCAGTATAAGGTGTACCTTCATCTTTTGCAGATTTGGTTACCATTCCACCTGAACATCGTGCTATTGTTTCTGCACCCGTTAAATCTGTGATTGTAATAATTATATTGTTAAAAGAAGCAAAAATGTGAGCTATACCCCATCTACCCATATTTATTCACCTGTTGATTTCTTTTCATCTTTTTTATCATTATCTGAAATTTGTTCTTTGGATTTTTCAATAGGTTCATCTGTTGATTTTTCTGTATTGTTATCATCTTTTTTATTTGAGTTATCCTTATTATCTCCTTTTTTCTCCGAAGGTTCAGCAGATTTTTCTTTTTCTTCTTTTTTCGAAGGTTCAATAGGTTTTTTCTCTTCTTTTGCTATATCCTTTTTTATAATAGGAGCTGATTTAAAATCTGCACGAGGTCGTGCTGGATGCATTACATCATTTAATGGAGAATCACTTGTATAACCAATTTCACCTTCCTCATCCTTTGTAACTATATAACCTGGTACAGTAACCCTTCTTTCACTAATTCCGATATGACCATGAGAAATCAATTGTCTTGCTTGATAAGATGTGTTTGCAAGGCCTTTGAGATATGTAAGAGTTTGTAATCTACGAGATAAAATTGATTCAGTGTCAAGAGTTAAAACATCATCAAGAGTTGAATTTGGAGGAAGTATATTAAGTCTGTTTAAATGAATTAGTAATTGTTGACTTTCCTTTTTACTTTGAATATCACCAGTAGCCACCTTTGCAAGAAGTTCTCTTGCTTGGCCACGGTATTTTCTCAATTTTGTTTGAGACTTCCAAACCTCTCGTTTGTTTTTAAGACCATATTTTCTTATAAGTTCATTTTCACCTTTAATACGATCTTCTTGCCAAGGATGACTTGGAGTTTCATATTTTTTTCTTGAAAATTTTGGTTTACCCATGCAATCACTTACTTATTTCTCTCTTTTTTGATACACCAAGAGCAAGTCCTCTTCTGTTGTTTGCCCTTGTTCTTTGTCCTCTTACACGAAGTCCACGTTCATGTCTTATACCTCTATAAGACCTTATTTTTTTCAAAAGATTAATCTCATCTCTTAAGCTCATGTCAATATCTACACCGATTAAATGAATATCTTCCCCAGTTTCTAAATCTTTACGATGATTAAGCATCCACTTTGGAGCATTTGAACCAACTTTATCAATAACTTCTTGAATTTTTTCAATTTGTTGATCTTTTAAATCACCAAATTTTGTTTTTCTATCTATTCCGATTTCATTAGCAATTAGAGATGCCATATGCACCCCAATACCCTTTATACTTGCTAGTCCATAGACAATATTTTTCTCTCCATCAATATCTGTGTTGGAAAGTCTTACTATATATTTGAAGTCCTTTCCTCTATCAACTTTTTTCTTAGATTTTTCTTTTATTCCCTCTGGTTTTTTTGCATCAACCTTTTTTTCTTTAGTTGGTACTATTTCATCGGTTTCTTTAGATATTTGTTCTGCTTTTTCCTCATCTTTTGTTTTTGTTGTCTCTTCAGATTTATCATCTTCTATTTCTTCAATTTTGGATTCTTGTTCTGTTGGTTTCTCTTCATTAGTATCTGTTGATGAATTATCAAATTCTGAATCTTCTTGTTTAGATTTATCTTCCAATTTTATAACCTCTAATTAATAACTATTTTAATCTATACTTCCAGTTTATAGGAGAAAGTATTGCCATAAATAAGAGAAGTTATATATAAGCATTTAGGAGAATAAAATATATAAAAAAAAACGAGCTGAAGAGCTTTTTATAGCTTCTTCAGACAATGTATAAAGATTTTTTTTTTTTTAGTATTTCTGATGCTGTTTCCAATATTCTCTTAGTTCGTCAAGAGATTTATCAAGAGTAACTGCATCAGATACTTGATATATGTATTGGGTTGGTATTGGCATTAGTGTGTTGTAGGGTATGTTCCAGGTTTGACATAGATAAGGATCAACGAAACATCCATAATTTTGGAGTGTTCCACCTTGTTCTGCCCAAGCATAGAGTGTTCCAACTCTTGAATGATTCCTGTCATATATTGGCATATCAATTAATTGATCTGTTGGCCATGTTGTAGGTCCACAAGGTATGGTTTTGTTCCAGTATTTTGTTAATTCCTCTATAGTTTTATTAAGAGTGACACGGTCGTACGCTTCTCTTATGTAATCACTGCTTACTGGTATGAGTTTGTATGTGCCTCTGAAATAATTGCATCTTGTGTTTTCGCTTGGTTTTATTCCAAAGAAATATCCTGGATATTCTTGATTCCAGCTGTTCCAAGTCTTGTCAATCCAACCAATTGGAGTTCCATTTGCGTCAAAAACTTCTTTTCCAACTAATTCATTCGGGTTATCAACTCGCATATCCCATCTCCTTCTAATTTTTCATATTTATAATTTATATGAATATAAGCTTTTTGGTATTGTAAATAAAAAATTTTGTAAATTTTTAATGTTAGGTTCTTATTGTTTTTGACATATTGTATCAGGATTTGAGGGTTTTATTTCCGAAGTATTACTATAGATTCCAATACTGTAAAATTGGTAATAACCTTCATTAAATGGGAAATTAAAATTCCAGGTCCATGGACTATTGTAATCTGTTCCAAAAATATTCCAGTTATCATTTCCAATACTGTTAATAACCCCTACTTTTATAGAAAAGTTATCTGCTGAACCAGCATCCCACCAACTTGATCCGTCGATATATTCCCATGCATAATATTTAACTTGTACTTTTCTAGCTCCGGTTGGTATTGTATAGTTTGTTATACCATATTGAGCCCAATTATTAACGTTATTCCCGGTTCCCTGTGATACAGGATTAGTTCCACCTGATTGATAACTATAACCACTCATTAATGCATTGGAAGCATCATAAAAATTTACATGCATAAAGAACTCATCATATACTGGAATATGGTATTCGTCTGAAACAAGCCAGCCTGTAACATTTATTTTTGCTTTTCCTAAATCAATATAACTTGCATAGCTAGCTAAACTTACATTCTGATATGCATAAGCATTTACTTTTTCTCCAGCAGCTAACCAATATGAATAGTATGTGCCTTCATAGGGGGATTCTATACCCCACGGACAATCTGTGCCAACTGTCATAGTACCTCCTCCAGCATTTAACCATCCAGTTGTATCGCCAGTTTCAAAGCTAGGATTTGTTAGTAGTTCAGCTGACCAACTTGTGGATTCTGATTCAGATCCCCAACTTGTATTATCATCACTCCATCTATAATATAATTTAACACCATCTAATTGTGAATTTCCTGTAACATTGATAGTTATAGGTGATGATAAAATTTGATAAGGAGATATTTTATCAACTGATGTAATCTCATCTTGTAGTATTGGAATTTCTTCACCATTTAATATATTTGATTCACAGCTAAGCTCTGCTCGATAGATATATATTTCATCTAATAAACTACTAATAGTCTTGTTATATAATCCTTCTCCTGTTTTAGATTCCCAAGGAGTATTTACCCAACTTTCTCCTAATTTTTTATAAGAAAATCTTACTGATCCTGAATAATTTCTGAAATTGTAGCCTAGCCATAATTTTGTTGAGCCACCTTCAATCTCAGTAGGATTCAATGTTAATACAATATATGGATATTCACTAATCAACCCATCTTGAATCGTTTGATCAAATAAAACTAAGTTATTTTCAGTATCTACTATTGAAAAGGATACTTTTAAATATGTTATATTTTCAAGTTTACAAACAAGTCTTTCCCCTATACTCCATAAATTATCCTCTTTTGATTTTGAGTTGAGAAGATTTTTTATATAATAATTATAAGAAAATCCTCCTATTTCTACAATACATTTAGTATTTAAATCTAGGGATGGACCCCTACAATGTTCAACAATATATGTGTCACCTACTAATTTACCTGATAATATTACTGTTTGCTGAGCTTCAGGTCCAGAGTCACTTACAATAATTTGATGTAATCCAACAAATACCACTATAGTAATTGTTATTAGAAGAAGTAGCGAAATTATCTCTGAAACTGCATTATTTTTTCTAGTATTTATATTATTTTTATACATATTATAAACCTTATTATCGAATTATATAAGGTGTTTTAATTTCAAATCAAATTATTTGAATATGATAAATAATTAATTACTCCATCCTGGACCTATTTGGATATTAATTTCAGTAATAATTAAGGTTAGATCAACTGTTAGCGCATCGTTGAAATCTATTGTAATTTCGTTATCAATTTCATTTTCAATAATTTCAAAATCATTTGCTGCACCATATGTAAGACCCGCGGATCCAAGAGTGTCATTAAAGAAATTATGCCATGCTCCCATATAATGTGTTGAAATTATGAGATCATCAACATTATTTATTGTATCAGTATTTTTACTTTTATATTCAAGCTGTATCTGGCTAATACCATGACCTGTGGTATATTTTTTACCTGCGATATCAATAAAATCTATCGTTTCATAAGTTATAACAACATTTCCTGAATAGTCAACAGAAAAATAAGGCATGATATACATTGTATTACCTAATTTCTGACTAGTAATAATACCACCTGCTTCATATATATAATCTGTTTCGATATATCTTGAATTTCTTGGTGAATATCTAATACTTCCTAGGATATAATTATAAGATGATGGAGTTTTATCAGTGATATTAATCATACATTCATCTGATATCAATTTAAGATAACCAAATGATTTTTCTGATTTTAGAAATAGTGGTAAAGGAATTTCATTTGTTCCTAATGTTACGGCTGTTGTAATTTTATTACCAATTTGCTCAATACTTGATAAGACGTCTACTGCAAATTTTAATTGTGTGAACTGCTCCGCAACTTTTTCCATATGTTCAGCTTCTCTTTCTTCTGACCAATCAGGTATATATGTTAATTGAATTACAGATAAAAAGGTAAAAAAAAGTCCTATTAGCATCACTGCAACAATTATTCCGGCAGCTCCTTCGTTATTATCTGATATTCTAAAGATTTTTTTGATTCTTCCTTTCTTCATCTGTCCACCTTCATTATATTTTATAATTAAATTTAGGGTGAGAATAAATTATAATTATCCAATATTTGCGCTTCTGATAATGCAACATTCCAAATTGTTACTTCATCAATTATACAATTGTAATCATCTCCCATTATGAGATTATTACTATTGATGCTTATTAAACCAGAAACATTAATTTCATCTTGTAGAATACTATCGATATATAATTTCATCTGATATGAACTTAAAGAGCTATTAAATGTTAATACAACATAGTTAAAATCTGATGAGAGTGGTGCTGTTATAATATTATTATTTATGTATGCAAAAACTGATATTCCATCTGATTGAAGACCATATGCACTTGTTTTATAAACAACTGGCCTTGGCCATGTTGCGTTTATTGGAATTATTTCGACTGTTTTAATTTCTGCATTTGAATTTACTCCAGTGTAAGCTATAGCATAAATATTTCCATCTAAATGTATTATTTGTGGTACATAGCCATTTGAGTCAAACAATAAATAGTCATCATTTGCATCTGAAATGTCACCATAATTTCCAATTTTAAGAGTTTTTATATAGGCATTATATTCGCCACGATAAACTACTGCATAAATCCAGTCGTCAATATGAATAATCTGCGGATCATAGGCGTCATCATCGCCACTTGGATTATTTGTATCAAATCTATAGCGATCTATGATGCTTTTAGTAATTGTTCCATCATTTGCTATCTCAAGAGTTGAAATGTATCCCCCTGCATATTGATATGAATTTAAAATTGCATATACATTATTATAAATATTAATAATCTCAGGTTCATAACCATTTGATGTATCATATTCATAAGAGTCAACAACCGTATCTACAATGTCCCCATTATCCATTATAACAACAGTTTTTAAAAATCCATCATAATCATAACCTCGATAAGCAATTGCATAAACATTTCCTGATATTTGTATAATCTCTGGTTCATAACAATAACTAGTTTCAAACTCAAGTGAATCTTTTAATGTATCAGTAATTTGACCAGAATTTAGTATCTCTATTGTTTTAATAAAACCATGATTGTTTGTACCTCGATAAACAATAGCAAAAATATTACCATATACATGAATAATGTCTGGTTCAAAACAATTCGAAGTATCAAACTCAAGGCTATCAATAACTGCATCGTCTTTGATATCTCCATCATTCAATATTTCAACTGTTTTAACATAACCATCATCATAAAGTCCGCGATATACTATTGCAAAAATATTTCCATATACATTAATTATTTTGTTATCTCGGCCATTTATTAAATCATATTCTAAAATATCAATAAATAAATTTGAAATATCTCCATCATCTAAAATTTGTAATGTTCGGAGGTATCCATCTGCATCAAGATCTTGACTAACAATTGCATATATATCATTATTTACTTTGATAATATCTGGGTCAATAAAATCAAAAATAGTATATCGTGAAACTTGTATTTCTGAAACAGTAGGTGTTGAAGTGATGTTAACTGTTTTTATATAACCTTCATTATAATTGGTATAAGCAATTATAAATATATCTCCTGTGTAATGAGATATTATTGGTTTATAACAATCACTTGTATCAAATTCATTTGAATAAATTACAGAATCAGTTATTTGACCATCCAATGCAATTTCTACAACTATTATAAAACCATCATTATCAAGTCCTCTATAAACTATTACATAATAATTACCAGTTAAATACACTATTCTTGTTTCATAACAACTGTTTGGATCGAAATAGAATTTATCAATTATATCTTTTTGAATTACTCCATTAGCATCAATATTAATTGTCGTCAATGCACCTCTTCCATCTCTTCCTCTGTAAGATGTTGCATATATGTTTCCATTTATATGAACAATATCAGGATCCCAACCATCGTAACCGTCAAATACAAATTTATCTGTATAAGATCCATCACTATGTAGTGCGCTAGTAAAGGTTCCGTCTGCTAAAATTATAATTGTTCGAACCTCACCATCATCATCAGGGTTTCTATGAACTATTGCATAATAGTTATTTCCAACGTGAATAAACTTAGGTTCGGCTATTGAACTTCCTGATTCGGTATTAAAGAAGATTGTTGTATCGATAATCGTATCAGTAATCATACCTGTATCTAAGATTTCAATAGATGTAACATAACCATCATTATTCAAACCACAATATGCAATAGCAAAATTATTTCCATTCACTTGTATAATATTTGGATCTAGTCCATTAATGGTATCAAATTCTAAAGTATCAATTACTGCATCATTTATTTGACCGTTTGTATTTATTACAACTGTTTTTAAAAATCCATCAAAATCAGGACCTTCATAAGCAATTGCATAAATATTGTTTGTAACATGAATTATATCAGGATCATAACAATTAATGGTATCAAATTCTAAGTAGTCAATAACATTTTTTATAATTCCATCATTTTTTATCGAAATAGTGGCAATATAGCCATCATCATAATCTCCTCTAAAACAAACAGCATATATTGTTCCAGATATGTGAATTATGTCTGAGTCTCGACCATAATTAGGACCAAACCATGAGGAATCAATTAAACTATTAGTTATATCTCCAATATATCCCTCACTTTTTTCTAAAGGTTTAATCCAAGCTTCTACAGTTAGTTCTTCAGAAATATCTAAACTATTTGAATCTAACACTCTTAAATAGTCATCAATTCCATCAAAACCTAACCCAGTTGAATTTAAACCTGGTATCCATTGGGGTGGTCCAAATAATGTACCATGGTTATCAAGTCCTGAAGTGTCATAAGCAATTGTACCTGTTCCTTCTGAGAAATGCCAAATACCCATTATAATTGACCAAGTAATAAATGTTTTAATGTTGCCCTCTTTTGTTACAACATCATAGGTAATTCTAGCTTTAAATTCATAATCTTTTTTTGGTATTAGGTCATCAATTTCCTCTGAATATGTACCTTGGCCAGACATAGCAACCCATGGTGTATTAATCCAACTTCCACCTTGAGGTCTATAAGAAAAACTAATTGATCCAGAAAGTCCTTTGAAATCATATTGCATCCAAAGTTTAGCTGTTTTAGTTTTTATATCTGTTGCATCAAGAGTGTCAACTGTTGGTGATAAAGTAGTAAAGGTTTTAACTCCACCATCGGTTTGATTAGTTCCCCATTTAAGTTCTGCTTTATATTCATATTGAGTATTATAAATTAGTCCATTAATAACTAACTCATAATTATCTTCTCCTGATTTTACTACCCACGAAGTATAGATCCATGCACCAGCTGTTACTCTATAAGCAAATCTGACTGAACCAGATTTATCCCAAAAATTATATTTCATTATTAATTTGGCAGAATTTGCTGTAATGTCTGTTGCATTAAAGGTAAAAGTATAAGGGTCTCTTAATAGCATTCCTTCCTGAAGAAGCCCCATCATAACTACTGAGCTAGATTCTGCGTCAATTATTTTTACTTCAACAAGTAAATTTCTAATATCATAGTTTATAAATATTTCTTCACCAATATTCCAATATCCATCTTCTTTATCTTCTTCATCTAATAAATCTTCAATTTTATATTTAATTTCCTTTCCGCCAATAGTTAAAATTAATATTGAATCAAGTGATAAATCATCCCCTCCTTGATGAGAAAGTATTATATCTTCATCATTTGCAGTCATACCAACAACATTTATCTTCGGCGCCTTATTAGATTGGGGCAGTGTAAATGCAGCAATATATACTGATGTTAAAATTACAACAGAAATTGCTAAAATTAAAACTGTTCCTAATACTTCAGATACTGCAGAATTATTTATTTTTTTAAAAATCCTTTTACCCTCTAGCATAATGTTTCTTCTTCTCTCCTTTGATGTTATATTCTCTTAATGATGCTATATAAACATTCCTTGACAAAATGTCAAATAGGAAAAAATAAATCATTTTAGATAATAGGTTTGATAATTTAGTCAAATTTAGAAAAATATGCCTAAGGTAATCTAGTGCAAACATCCCATCCACTTCAGTAGCATTAATACTTTATTTGATATTTAAATATATAGTATTATCTAAAAAATATTTTTATTTATTTTATCATTATATACACAAGCATTCTATTAAATCCTCTTGATATAAAATTGTAATGGTAACTGGTAAGTAAAAATAGACTATTTTTTTACCAAATATAATTATCAAAATTCTCAGAATCTTTTTTAATTTTATAAAATGTTTTTTCAGTAACTTCTATTATTTTTCTAAATTTTTCACCATGTAAATTATATAATACTTCTTCTAAATCAATTTTTAATGATTCATTCATAGATGAAATCATTAAAATATATCTTACCAGCCATACTGCAAGTTTTTCTGCAAAGTTTTTGTTGTTTCTTTTTGAAATTTCTTTAAATATACTTGTTTCTAATAGATCTTCAATTGCATTTTTTATTGATGAAGTATTTTTTTCATCCATAAATTCTACCTCTAAGGATCCAAAACATAATTATTTATCATCAATATATTATATATTATTATATATAATATAAATATTTTTGCTTATTTTTTAAATTTTTCAAAATATTATTGCCATGGGATATTAGAAAATCCCATGGCTAACTCCTTTCATTTACCCCTTTATTAAAAACTTAATTCTAATTATTTACCAACAAGGTTTTTTAGATAAGAAAATTCTTTCTTTATTTTTTCAAACTCTTGTATCTTCTCAATTTCAATTTGTGCAATTATTTCGTTAATTGAGTAAGCAAGCTTATAAATTTGAACTGGTCTTCCTTTTCTTTTTTTCTTAAAATCTCGTTTAGTTATCCATCCTTTTTTCAAAAGCTCATTAGTTGCTGCACATACTTCTGGTTGTCTTTGATTTGTTTCTTGTTCGATTTCAACTGATTTACATCCACCATTTTTTGAAATGTATAATAAAGTTTTAGCAATATTTTTTTGCATTCCAAGCTCTGTAAATAGCTTAATTGCTTTTCTATCAAATGGACTTATCTTATTTGTATAATTTTGCATCATATTATCATTCATATTTAGCTCTTTTTCTTATAGCCCAATTATCTTCTGTAAGAGAATCGTATATGCTTCTATCTGAAATATCCCATATTTTTTTATCTGATATAACACTCTTTAAACAGCTATTTTTATTTTTTGCAAATCTAATAATTGTTTTTTTCTTAAGCACCCAATAATGAGTACGCCATTCTCTTCCATCATATAATATTGTATCTTCTTGATCTGTTGTTAACATTCCTTCTTCTTCTAACAAATAAAATAATTGTCTATCCTCATTATTTAAAACGTTATCAATAACACGATCAGCAAAACCAAATATATCAAGGACAAAACCAGCGTTTCTTCGCGCTTCTTCAATATCTATACCCACCCTATTTGCTATTGCTTTTGATAAAATATCCAAAGTAATAATACTCATATTATCCCATTTTTTAGTATCCAATTTTTATAGACAATATATATTGTGTATCTTATGATATATATATTTTTCTATTAATATAAATAAAAAATTATTGTATTGTTTTTAAATCAAACTGTAGAGTTAATTCTTAAATCTTAAAAAATAAAAAATGATAAAATTTATATATTTACCTCTAGGTGTCCGCCCTTTGTCCCGACGATTGCATGTCATCTCCTAACATTATAATATTTGTATAATTATTTAAATCTTATGCTTAATATTTAATAATATATATTAAAAAAGATACATATAAAATTCTTTTAGATATCTCGAATTATAAACAATCTTATAAAATATAAAAAAAGAAAAAGAAGAAAAAATGTATATTTCTAGTTAAATCTCATGAACCAATTAAATATGTAACTAGATGTAAGCATTTTTTCAAACATAGGGAATCTTTCAATCAATCTTATAAAAAGTCGCATTATTAAAGAGTTTGTTGTTGGTCTACCCTTCAAAACAAATACATACATTGTTCCCCAATCACTCTCAAGACCATATATATCTTTTGCTTTAACCTGTATTTCATATACTTTTGTCGCTGGTGGCCAAGAATGTGTCTTTGTTATATTTAGACCAGATGGGTATGGTCCATCCCAATCCTCGAATGTTCCGTCTCCCCAGTCTATATAATAAAACACATTATCATCATCTGGATCGGTTGCTGATATGAAATAAT
>WOR8_10000786_pt1 | contig 32679 bp, 26 predicted proteins | sample DeeMarSeWOR38_10_FD_19890 | JGI IMG/M metagenome (IMG submission 19890) | reverse complement strand
AGGGTTTCCCCCTTTTTGACTGAACTGGCGCTGGATGTGAAATTAACAATATCCGCCGAAAGTCGTTTTTCCGCTAACTCAAATGAAATGCGCGTGCGGGTGGAAGGCTCATAAAACAGGTTCACAACCGTTTTACCCTGCAAGGTTGGAACGCGCTTTACGGGACGATCAAAAACCTCGCGGAAATGACGGGCGGTATCGAGAATAGCATAAATCTCTTTTTTGGTGATGCCGTCAAGACCTAATAAATGTTTACTCTTTAACATAAGCGTACCTCTCTAACAGTCGATTTATGCTTCGACTGTTTTATTCAGTGACCTCGGTGAGGATAACCGCATCTTCCTCATCCACCTCGGTCAGTTTAACTTTAATTTCCTCTCCAACAGACGTAGGAATATTTTTCCCGACGATATCTGCCTTGATGGGCAACTCGCGATGCCCCCGATCAACCAGCACCACAAGGTAAATGCAAGCCGGACGACCATAGTCCATCAGCGCATCCAAGGCGGCGCGGACGGTCCGCCCGGTATAAAGGACGTCATCGATCAGTACAATATTTTTATCGTCGATGGCAAATGGGATGCTGGAGACTTCCACGGACGGCTGTTTGAGGCGGGTACGGACATCATCGCGGTAGAATGTGGCGTCCAGAAATCCGGTGGATATATCCGAGCCCTCAATCTCTTTTATTTTGTCAGAAATGCGCTGGGCAATGTGGGCTCCCCGGGTGCGCAACCCCACCAGTACCAGATTTTCCGTGCCGCGGTTCCTTTCCAGAATCTCATGGGCCAGGCGGGTGATGATCCGTTCAATGTCCTCCGCCGTTAATATGGTTGCTTTGACCTTTTCTTTCATTAAGTAACTCCGGTTAGATAAAAAAATACCCCCGAAGAAAACTCTCCAGAGGTTTGATTTTTAATTGGATTATTTACAATGCTTTTTTTCATAACCTTCACTACCTCGCCGGATAGTATTAAAGGGTTCAAGTTTCATTTTATTATGTGGGCGATACTGGACTTGAACCAGTGACCTCTGCGATGTGAGCGCAGCGCTCTAGCCAACTGAGCTAATCGCCCCAAATCGGCTTGTCAAAAATATCATTCCGCTTATAAAAACGCAAGGGGAAAGTTTAAAGAAAAATTGAGAATTGTTGGGACCTGAAAATCTCTAACATGAGAAACATTTGTGATCGATCACCCCCGGAAAAAATTTCTCATATAAGAAACATGACTTGAAAGTTTCTATATGGAGAAATTTGTTTTTCTATGCAGAAACATTAAATTTGAGCTGCCTATTAGCTCAACACTATGTTAGAATTTAATGTAGCAAAAATGATTCAGAAGACAATAATTTTGACAGTTATCCTATTTTTGCAATTGGTGGTCGTTATACGCTTAATATTTAATAATTGGATTTGAAACCTTTGGTAATAAATATGGATGGATATAACTATGTTTGATGTTAGTACTTATTTAAATCGACGGCATAAGTTAAGGACCGGTGTTGATTCAGGTATCATACTATTGATGGGAAATGATGAAAGCCCGATGAATTATGCGGACAACACCTATCATTTCAGGCAGGACAGCTCCTTCCTTTATTATTTTGGCTTAAACAGCGCTGGCTTAACTGGCATTGTCGATGTTGATGAAGGGAAAGACTATCTCTTTGGAAACGACCTGACTGTTGAAGATTTTGTTTGGATGGGATATCAACCCGCACTAAGAGACCAGGCACAGAAAGTTGGCATTGAAAACACCGGGAGTATTCCAGACCTGGAAGAATTCCTGAAAGAAGCTGTGGCAAAAGGCAGGAAAATACATCTATTGCCTCCATATCGTGCTGAAAATAAAATTAAGCTGTTCCACTGGCTTGATATTAATCCAAAGGATACTCATAAAGCTGCGTCTATTGAGCTAATCAAATCTGTTGTAGCGCAACGCGAAATTAAATCTGCTGATGAGCTTCTGGAAATTGAAAAAGCAGTAAATACAACCGTGGATATGCATGTAACTGCAATGCAAATGGTACGGCCCGGTATCCTGGAATCGGAAATTGCTGCCAAAATGCTGGAGATCGCCGCAAAAGATGGTGGTAATATTTCATTTCCAATTATTGCTACAAAACATGGTGAAACCCTACATAATCATTACCACGGTAACCAATTAAAAGATGGCGATCTGTTCCTTCTCGATTGCGGGGCAGAAACTGCCATGGGATATGCAGGTGATTTATCAAGTACAATGCCCGTAAGCACATCATATACAGTACACCAGAAAGATGTATACAATATCACTTTGGCATCTCATAATGCAGCGATTGAGATGTTAGCGCCTGGGATACCCTTTAAGGATGTCTATTACCAAGCATGCCGGATAATTGTCGATGGCATGAAAGATCTGGATTTAATGAAGGGTGATATTGAAGAAGCTATACAAGCAGGTGCACATGCTATTTTTTTTCCATGTGGTTTAGGTCACCAGATGGGGCTTGATGTGCATGATATGGAAGATCTGGGAGAAGTTTATGTAGGGTATGAAGGCAAAGCAAAAAGCACGCAGTTCGGAATCAAATCATTAAGACTGGCAAAACCTTTAATCCCGGGTATGGTAGTGACTATTGAACCGGGAATCTATTTTATACCTTCTTTAATTGATATGTGGAGAGCTGAAAAACGATTTACTGATTTTATAAATTATGACAAGCTTGAGAATTATAAAGATTTTGGAGGTATCAGGAACGAAGAAAATTTTGTTATCACAGCAGATGGATACAAGCTAATAGGCAGGAACAAACCTAAAACAATTGAAGATGTTGAAAAACAAAAATCCCGGGGAAGTTCATATGAAGGTTAAAGCCAAACTGCTTATAATGTTTGTTTTGGCAATCCTAATAGTACCATGTTTTACGGCAGCGCAGGAAAACCGGAATATTTTAACTCTTGAGAGGATTTACAAAGAAAATGAATTTGAACTAAACGAATTTGGACCTGCTGTGTGGCTTGAGGACGGCTCCGGTTACACAACTCTTGAGGTATCGGGCAAATTTCCCAGGGCAAAAGATATAATTAAATATAATCCCGAATCCGGAGAGCGGTCTATACTTGTTAACGCCAGTCAATTGATCCCAAAAGGTACACAAAATCCTTTGCTGATTTCAGACTATCAATGGTCAGCGGATGGGAAAAGACTATTAATTTTTACAAATACTAAACACGTATGGAGATATGAAACCAGGGGCGATTACTGGGTATTGAATATCGTTTCAGGTGAACTATCTCAGCTTGGGAAATTCGCAAAGCCTTCAACAATGATGTTTGCCAAGTTTTCACCCGATGGCAAGAAAGTTGGCTATGTTGTCAAGAATAATATTTTTGTTGAAGACCTGAATAGTCCTGTGGTGATTCAACTTACCCATGATGGTTCCTCCAGAATCATCAATGGAACGTTTGACTGGGTGTATGAAGAAGAACTTGATTGCCGTGACGGATTCAGATGGAGTCCTGATAGTAAGACCATTGCTTATTGGCAGTCGGATACGGAAGGAACCGGAGTGTTTTATTTGATCAATAATATCGATTCGCTTTATTCCAAACCTATTCCATTTCCATATCCAAAGGCAGGTACAACAAACTCCGCTGTTAAAGTAGGAGTTGTATCTGCTACGGGCGGCGAAACGAAATGGTTTGATATTCCGGGCGATCCCAGAAATAATTACCTGGCACGAATGGATTTCATACCCAATTCAAATGAAGTGATGATTCAGCAATTGAACAGGCTTCAGAATAGAAACACGGTTTGGATTGGCCATGTCAAATCTATGCAGCTTATTAACATTCTAACCGATAAAGATGATGCTTTCCTTGACATCCATGATAATATTCAATGGTTAGACAAAGAAAAATATTTTACATGGACCAGCGAAAAGGATGGTTGGCGCCACCTATATAAAGTTTCCAGGGATGGGAAAGAAATGGACCTGATCACCAAAGGTAATTTTGATGTTGTAAATATAGATTGTATCGATGAAAAGGGTGGCTATGTTTATTACATCGCATCCCCAACAAATTATACACAACGGTATCTTTACCGCAGCCGTATCGACGGCAAGGGTGTTCCTGAACGTGTCAGCCCAAAAGATATTGAAGGACAGTTTTCATATCAGATGTCACCCGATGCAAAATGGGCTATTACAACGTTCCAAAACGTTACGACACCAAACAGGATATCTGTTATTAGTCTTCCCGGCCATAAGGAAATCACCTTACTTGAGGACAATTCTAAAATAAAGGCAAAATATGATGCCCTTGATTTAAATCCCAAGGAGTTTTTTAAAATTGATATTGGTGACATAGTACTTGATGCGTGGATGATTAAGCCAGCCGGATTTGATCCCTCCAAAAAATACCCTTTGATTTTCTATATATATGGAGAACCATGGAACTCAACAGTTCAGGATAACTGGACCCGCCGGGGAATGTGGCACCAATATTTGGCCAAGCAGGGATATATTATTATGAGTGTGGACAACCGTGGAACAAATGTTCCACGAGGGCGCACCTGGCGGAAAAGTATCTACAGGCAGGTGGGCATACTGGCTGCGCATGATCAGGCTAAAGCGGCCAGGGAAATCCTTAAACGCTTCGCTTTTGTTGATGTAGAAAGAGTGGGTATGTGGGGATGGAGCGGTGGTGGTCAGATGACCTTGAATTGCATGTTCCGTTATCCGGAAATTTATAAAACTGGAATCGCCGTAGCATTTGTCTCCGACCAACGACTGTATGATACCATCTATCAGGAGCGCTATATGGGACTTCCTGAAGATAATAAAGAAGGGTATTATAACGGCTCACCCATTAACCATGCATCAAAATTAGAGGGTAACCTGATGATAATTCATGGAACAGGTGATGATAATGTCCATTATCAGAGTTTCGAGATGTTGGTTGATGAACTGATAAAGCAGAACAAGCTCTTTAGCATGATGTCTTATCCAATGCGTTCTCATAGCATAAACGAAAGAGAAAATACTTCGCTTCATCTGCACAGGGTAATGGAGGATTTCTGGAAAAAAAATCTGCCTTCAGGTGGAAAGTAGAAAGATGAGAATGAATAAAGAAAGTAAAAGACAACCAATCAGGTTAATAAAAAGAAGCGAGATGGCTAAGTTTTTTAAAATGACCGAAGCCATTGATAGCATGGCATATGCTTTCACAAGACTATCATCAGGTGATTGTTATGTCCCAAAGCGATATATAACAAGAAGCAGAGATGAATCATTAACTTTTCTATTAAAACCGGCATTTGTTAATAATCATGACAAATCAAGCATTAAAATTATTACTCAGAAAAACTCTAATTCCATTCCTGGTATTCCAACAATTTTGGGTATTGTTTTACTAATTGACAATATGACCGGGGAAATTTTATCGATAATGGATGGGGCATTTATAACAGCGTTGCGCACCGGGGCTGCAAGTGGTTTGGCCACAAAACATTTGTCTAGAAAAAATTCGTCTAAATTAGCAATATTTGGATGCGGCAGCCAGGGAAGAACACAACTTAAGGCTGTGAATGCTGTGAGGAAGATAGAAAAAATTTGGATTTTTGACAAATCACGTAAACAAGCGGAGATGTTTATTGAAGAAATGGTCTCTGAGACAGCAGATATTGAATTTACAAGCGACCGTGCTGTATTAAAAGATGTGGACATTATTTGCACGGCGACAAATTCAGAGAAACCATTGTTTTACAAAAGCCATTTAAAGGCAGGAACCCATATCAATGCAATTGGCTCATTCCAACCGGAGACGCAGGAAATTGACCCTGAAATAATCAAATCATCACGAATTTTTTTAGATGATAAAGAAGCTTGCGTGAACGAGAGTGGTGATTTATTAAAAGCATTCAAAGATCGCACGCTTCCGAATGATAACATCATTGGTGAGATAGGTGAATACCTGCTAAAAAAAATTGCTGGAAGAACTTCTTCCGATGAGACAACAATCTTTAAAAGTGTAGGAAATGCTATTCAGGATTTTGAGGTAGCTAACAGAATTTATAATAAATCCCTAACTGAAAAATTTGGTGAGGAAATAAGACTTTATGAATAATAACCCCAGCATTTTCAATGATGTAATTGGACCAGTAATGCGTGGACCATCAAGTTCGCATACTGCGGCTTCTTGGCGTATTGCCAGAACTTGTTTAGAGATTTTGAATGAGCCATTAAAGAAAGCAATTGTAGATTTTGATAAGAATGGAATCTGGGCATTTAATTATCGTGAGCAAGGAACAGTAATGGGCATTAATGGAGGTTTGCTGGGTTTAGAAATAACAGATAGCCTCATGAAGGATACTGAAAAAGTGGCCACGGAGGGGGAAATTTCAATTACATATGAAATCAATTCATTTCCTACAAAACACATAAACACAGTGCGCCTCTTATTGGAAGGGATCAATGGTAAGACTGTTCAGGTTGTCGCGGCATCTCTTGGAGGAGGCTCGTTTGAGATTCAGCAAATAGATGGTTTCGATGTAAGTATATGTGGTGATTATTTTGAGTTACTGGTTCAGAGTAAAACGAAGGATGGTTTACCTGATGATCTCAAAATGATTTTTCATGAAAATTTATTATTGTCTCAGTCGTCAGGAAAAAATGGTAACCTGATAAACCTTAAGTCTCCAAACAAAATTACGGATGATATCATTAAACACTTCAACGACGATAGTATTTTTGGCAAGGTAATAATTGTCAATCCGATTCTTCCAATTATTTCTGGAAATGCCACAGAAATGCCTTTTACAACCATTGGATCTTTATTAGAATATGCCAGGGAAGAAAATCTGGATTTGGGAGAACTGGGGATAATTTATGAAAAATGCCAAAGTGGCTTACCTGATTCGGTCCTTCTTAGTAAAATGGAGGAGATTGTTAATATTATTGAAAATAGCATTCAAAATGGTTTAGCGGGGACAAAATATGAGGACCGCATTTTACACCAGCAATCACATCTAATTAATAAGGCTGAGAAAGCAGGAAAAATTCTTCAAAATTCATTAGTGAATAAAATTATTGCTTATGTTTCAGCAATTATGGAATCGAAGAGTGCTATGGAAGTTATTGTAGCGCTTCCTACTGCGGGTTCATGTGGAACGGTTGGCGGTGTTTTAAAAGCCGTAGCGGATGACATGAATTCCACACCTCAAGAGAAAATAAAAGCTTATTTTGCTGCCGGGATAGCCGGGGCTTATTTTGCTAAGGGACCTGGATTCTCGGCTGAAGAACATGGTTGTCAGGTTGAATGTGGCGCTTCCGCTGGGATGGCAGCTGCTGGCTTAGCTCAGTTATTTGGGGGAACCGCGAAACAAGCCTTAAGTGCCGCTTCAATGGCAGTTCAAAATATGATTGGTTTGGTGTGCGACCCGATAGCTGACCGTGTTGAAGCTCCTTGTTTAGGTAAAAATATAAGTGCCGCTGTTAATGCCCTTTCTTCGGCCACAATGGCATGTTCTGGATTTGATGCAGTCATCCCGTTCGATGAGGTTCTTGAAACCGTTTCACGTGTGAGTAAACAAATGCCAACTTGTGTAAAGTGTACTGGTCAAGGCGGATTAGCGATGACACCTACAGCATTACGGTTAAAGACGAAATTAATTAATTTCAGATGATGTTAATTTGCATAATCTATATAGATAAACATAGAAATCTCTGAACAAAAAACTGGATAATTAAACAAAGTAATCCTCTTTGGAATTCCAATCAGAAGCGGGAACGAGCATGGATCCCCTCTAATGCATCGAATCATCTGAACAACAGCTATTACCGGCAAATCATAATCAATCAATTTTATCTTGAAAAGTGCAATTATCAAGAATCTCTATTTCTGCAAAAGCACCTACCCAAATTCAATGCTGGTCATTTGTAAAAAAAACAAAAAACCGCCGGCTTAATTCCAGCGGGTTTCAAACTCCCAATTATGAGTCGGTTGACCAAAAGTTGTTCAAATTCCTCTTGTAAATATAGTCCTAAAAATTTATCTTAATTTTTCGCTAACCTAAAAGAATGGAGGCCCAATGGAAAAGGAAAAATTTATTCCTTTTGTACCAGCCGATACGGATTTAAAAGAATTTACCGTCAGAGCAATCGTGCTTGGTGTGCTTATGGCGATTATCTTAGGCGCTGCCAATGCTTATTTAGGAATGAAAGCCGGTCTGACGGTGGCCGCAACTTTCCCGGCGGCGGTGGTGGCAATGGCTGCGTTACGAGTGGTACGCGGCACAATCCTGGAAGAGAATATTGCCCGAACCACGGCATCAGTGGGCGAAGCGCTAATTGCCGGAGCAATTTTTACCATTCCGGCTTTTGTTATCAGCGGTGTTTGGGATGAGCTGCATGTATGGGAGAGCACTGCAATCATGATGATTGGCGGTGTATTAGGTGTGCTCTTTGTAATTATCCTCAGGCGATCTCTTGTGGAAGAAGCGGATTTGCCATTCCCGGAGAGTGTGGCTGCAGCTGAAATTGTCAAAGCGGGACAGGGCGGTCAGACCGGGGCTGCCTATGTGTTTGGCAGTATGGGACTGGCGGGGCTATGGGAGTTAATTAAGAATTCCAACGGAATCCATTTAATACAAGATTATACCCGCGATTTTGTGCCCATGGCAAGTTCTAAAATTGAATTGCTCGGGAAAAAATTAGGTTTTGAGGGCGGATTTATTTTTGAAAGTCCGGCGGCGTCACCGGCGTTGGTTGGGGTTGGCTTTATTGTCGGGTTAAAGATTTCATCGGTTCTGTTTGCCGGTGCGTTATTAGGCTGGCTGTTCCTGGTGCCGGTTGGGATATTTATGAATCCCGGCTTGAGTGAGTTTATTGCAACAGGCAGCAGCTGGGTTGATATCGCAATGGATGTATGGCGAAACCAGATCAGACCACTGGCAGTGGGTACAATGATTGTGGCAGCATTTTATACATTATATAATTTGCGTTCCGCTCTCACATCGGGTATAGCAAAAGCGTTTAAAGATTTAGCTATTGCTAAAAAATCCACCGATGCAGTAAACCGATTAGAATTGGATTTGGATTTTAAAAAAGTCATCACTGCCATTATTCTCTTAGCAGTTCCTGTATTTATTCTTTATAACTATCTTAGTGGTTCAGCCGGCGGTTCTATTCTTTTAACAATTGTGATGATTATTTTGGGATTTTTATTTGCAGCTGTTGCCGGTTACCTGGTTGGATTAGTCGGAAGTTCAAATAATCCAATCAGTGGATTGACTTTATCGGCATTGCTTATTTCAGCAGTGCTTATGGTAATGATCGGTGTGACAGGTACCGGAGGTGTTATGGCCGTGTTGGGGGTTGCAGGTGTAGTTTGCTGTGCTGCCGGTATAGCCGGGGATATGATGCAGGATCTTAAAGTTGGTCATATTCTTGGGGGTACACCACGCCGAATGCAGATAGGCGAGATTATCGGGGTTATTGCTGCTGCATCCGTTTTGATTTGGCCCATGATTGCAATGGATCGGGTTTATCATATCGGAAGCGAGGCATTACCGGCGCCCCAGGCTGGCTTAATGGCTTTAATGGCTAAAGGAATTGTTGGAGGCGAAATGCCCTGGCCTTTAGTTGTGGCAGGAATGTTTCTCGCAGTGGGTCTGATTTTGGTGAAATCGCCCTCTCCAATGCTGGTTGCAGTCGGAATGTATTTACCCTTCCATTCAACCTCCGCTATTTTCGTTGGCGGAATCATGCAGAAAATTTTGGAACTCGCAATGAACAAAAGGAAAGCATCCGCGGAAGAAAAAACCAAGGCAACAAATATAGGCGTTCTTATGTCATCGGGATTAATAGCGGGCGAAGCCTTGATGGCAGTTATTCTTGCGTTCATTGTCCTATGGGCCGATATAGCAGAAAGTTCTTTTAAGTTAGCCAATTGGGGAGTAAAAAATCCGAGTGTCGTTGCCGGGTTGCTGGCATTCGCGGGTCTTATTTATCTGCTGGTTATAATGCCTATGAGAAAATCGAAATCCTAAAGATCAATTCATTACTATATGTAATCAAGGGCTGTCCTAACCGGACAGCCTTTTTTATTTAAATCGTATATATAATTAATGAAGAAATTTGTTATTAACAGAATGGGCATTAATTATATTAATCTGGTATTATGATTCCGATTAGAGATAAAATACCCTCCCGTACCTTTCCTTTTGTGAATATTGGCTTGATCATCATTAATGTAGTGGTATTCATGTATGAAATTTCCCTGGGACAGGAAATGGATACATTTGTGGGGGCTTTTGGAATAATTCCGGCGAAATCCATTTGGCTTGTAAATAATGAGCCGTTGAACCTGCTCGCACTGGTTTTCCCCTTTTTCACTTCAATGTTTGTCCACGGAGGGTGGTTTCACATTATCGGGAATATGTGGTATCTGTGGATTTTCGGAGACAATGTGGAAGATAGAATGGGACACGCCCGTTATTTGATATTTTACCTGCTGTGCGGTATCGGCGCCGGGCTGGCGCATGTCTTTTTTAATCAGACTTCCAACCTGCCCACTGTTGGCGCAAGCGGAGCAATAGCCGGGGTGATGGGCGCCTATTTAATGTTATATCCCCTTGGTAAAGTCCTTACCTTAGTTCCAATTTTCTTTTTCATTACTTTTATAGAGGTTCCGGCGTTATTTTTTCTGGGCTTCTGGATCATTCTGCAGTTCATCCAAGGAACGATTTCATCTTCAATTGCTCAGGATACCGGTGGAGTGGCGTGGTGGGCACATTTGGGAGGCTTTGTTATAGGAGCAATTCTGATTTTTGTGTTTAAAAAATATAAATACTGAATCAGCGCTGGAGAGGATAAGAGAGAGATGCCCGAAAAGATGAATCGAAAGAGCTAATGATTTGTTTAAGGAACAACATTTCTTTAAGTTTAAGTTAGAAAATTCGGATGTTCAAACATGATTGAAGAAAACACATTGAATGAAAAATCTTTTGAGTCAAGCGACTTGCCGGCCGACGAGGCAGGAGAGGAAAAGACATTATCCCAGATTAATGCTCGAATGAAGATTATTGAAATCTTAACCAAAGTAGAGACACGGCAAGCATTTACCGACAAACTTCTGGATAGGGAAATTGATGAGCTGAACGAAATTGACCGAGCCCTGGTGACCGAAGTTGTTAACGGGGTACTTCGCTGGCAATACCGATTGGATTGGATTCTGAGCCAGCTTTACGTGGGCGAATATGAGAACCTTATACCCGATGTGAAGAATAATCTAAGAGCTTCCACTTATCAACTGATTTATCTGGACAAGATCCCTGCTTACGCCGTTTTAAATGAAGCTGTTGAAATAGCCAAGACAAAATTCAATCAAAAGACTGCAAATCTTATCAATGCAATTTTGAGAAATTTTTTGCGTCAGCAAAAGAAATTGGAATATCTCGAAATGCAATTGGAGATTTTAGACCGGATAGCCGTCAGGTACTCCCATCCAAAATGGCTGGTTCAGCGCTGGATTGAATTTTGGGGGATTGATAACGTGGAGCCTTTATGTGAATACAATAACAGTCGTCCACGAATCTCCATTCGGATTAATCGGTTAACAGCAGATCCTGAATCGTTTTTAAAGACATTGGAAGAAAACAATATCGCATATGAAATTCACAAAGATTTCCCGGATTTCGTTTGGATCGACGATTTTTCAGAATTCAGGAAGCTGGACTTTTTAAGAAAAGGATGGGTTTCGGTTCAGGATGTGAGCGCCGGAATTCCTGTTATTTTATTGGACCCCCAAACGGGCGAAAGTATTCTGGACATGTGCGCAGCTCCCGGTGGGAAAGCCGGTTATGTTGCCGAGAGGATGCGCGATGACGGATTTATACTTGCCATCGAACGGCATTTTAGCAGGGCCAAGTTTTTCCATGAAAACCTGGCCAGGTTGGGTATTCGGATTACAAATATTATTTGTGCGGATTCACTCCAGCTTCCCGTAAAGATTCAATTTGATAAAGTATTGATTGATGCACCCTGCACGGGCTTTGGCGTTTTGAATAAACGGGTCGATTTAAAGTGGAAACGAACCATGCAGGATATCGAGAATATGAGAAAGCTGCAACTGCAATTATTGGAATCTGCCGCAAAAGCTGTTAAACCGGGCGGGATTATTATTTACAGTACCTGTACAATTGATCCTGATGAAAATGAAGGCGTGGTAAATGCATTCATAAATAGAAATACCGGATTCCGGTTGGAAGCTCCGGGAAATGTTCCCAAAGAATATCATTCCCAAAAATATTTTGTTCGAACTTTCCCCCACAAACATAATATTGATGGGACATTCGCAGTCAGGCTAAGGAAAATTCAGGATTAGTCTTCAACATTCTGGTTGAAAAACACTACACTTGGAAAATTCATTTGCTGCAAAATCAGACAAAATCTCCCTAAGAAGTCATTGGTAATAGAAAATCACTGATTATTTCTTCCAACATAATTTCAACTAAACATCGATCCTCGCACTCCAGACAACCTCATTCATCAAATAGCTCACTCTGTTGTAAATTCATAATTTTTTAATATAATGCCTTCAAACAATGAACTTCTATTTTTTGAAAATATTTTGAAATAATGTTAGCTGCATCAAAAGCTTTAAAATGCAATTCCCGAATATTCAGCCGAATTGAACTTAGGCACACATTTTGTGTTTCAGTTATTCGCTTCAAATAGTTTCTTTAAGGAAGAATAACAAGGGGAATATTTTTACTCGAATATCAAGAAAAATTTTCAACAATCGATAATATATTCGCCTATCAGAAACCGTCCGCACAACGTGGGCGAGAAAGAAGTTATGGAAGTTCAAACAACACACAGATTCAGAGATGACTGGCTGGCTCAAGCGCTCCTCAATCATCAGATTATAGACAACAATCTCTATGAAGAGTTAAAGGTGCGCTTCTCTGAAGAAGAATATTTTATAGATGTGCTTACCGAAAATGACTTCCTTGATATTTCCGAAATTGCGCTATTCCTGGAAAATGTGCTTCAACTTACCAGTGTTAACTTGGATAAGATTAATATTCCCGCAGGCGTCATTGAGCTCTTGCCTGAAAAAGTTTGTCAGAGTTACCTGCTGATGCCCTTAGGCCTGGACGCCGGTAATGTTATAAATATCGCCACGTCAAACCCTTTTGATTTAGAAGGGGAACAAGCTGTTGAGAATATGACCGGAAAGTATGTTAAGACCTTTTTCGCATTTAAGGATCAAGTTCAGAGAAAGATAAATGAATATTACTCACCTGACAAATTCATTGATTCCATTGTAGATAGGGCGCAAATACAAAAGAAAGTGAAAATTGCTTCAGATACCGGTTCGGAAAAAGATGCGTCATCAGTCGTAAAGCTCCTTAATTTAGTTTTGGGTGATGCGATAGACAAGGATGCAAGCGATATTCATATCGAACCCAAGGACAAATCGGTTCAGGTGCGTTTCCGCGTCGATGGAGTGCTCCGCAATATTCTTGAAGTGCCCAAAACAACTCATCAATCCTTAATTAGTCGCATTAAGATTATTTCCAATTTGGATATTGCGGAAACCCGCAGGCCCCAGGACGGTAAGTCTAAGATAATTGCAGATGACCGAGATGTGGATTTGCGAATCTCAATCTTGCCCACAAACTTCGGCGAAAAAGCAGTTATCCGAATTCTTGACAAACGCAAAGCGAATGTTTCCTTTCCCACGCTTGGAATTCGAGGGAAGAATTTGGATTTGCTGGAACAGTGTTTTGCCTTTAAACAGGGAATTGTGCTGGTAACCGGACCCACGGGTTCGGGAAAAACTACCACACTGTATGCCGCATTAAATAGAATTCGCTCCACGACAAATAATATCCTGACCATCGAAGATCCAATCGAATATCTGATCGAAGGTATAAGCCAGGTTCAGGTTAACGAAAAAGCTGGTGTGACGTTCGCCACCGCCCTGCGTTCCTTTCTGCGACAGGATCCCGATGTAATGCTCGTTGGGGAGATTCGGGATAGGGAAACTGCTGAGATTGCAGTTCAGGCTGCATTGACCGGGCATCTTGTGCTTAGCACTGTTCATACCAATGATACCTTTTCAACAGTAACAAGATTAATTGATATGGGTGTAAAACCCGCAAAAGTCTCCGACTCGGTGCAGGCAATCATTGCGCAACGATTGGTGCGTCGTCTCTGCCCGGAATGCAGAGTGGAGCGTGACCTAACTGAAAAAGAGAGAAAGCTAATTCCTATATTGCAGAGACTTGGGTACCCCACCCGTTTCTATCATTCCAAAGGATGTCCTTCCTGTGGGTTCAGCGGTTACAGAGGGCGCATTGGAATTTATGAAATCCTGGTACTTAGCAGCCAATTAAAAGAAATGATCGCGAAGGGTGCGCCGATTTCTCAACTCCGGGCATTGGCGCGAAAGGAAGGTTTCAGCAGTTTGTACGAAGACGCACTTTCCTTAATTACGGAAGGCATAACGGATTATGATGAAATATTCCGTGTAATTAATCCGGATTATGAAGCGAAAGAATTGCGAGATCCTCCTGTGAAACCCGACGCGCAAGTTGATGCCGCACCGGGAACCGATATAAAAACAGACCAACATCCTCCACAAAGAAGGGAGAGCATTGACATTTTACAGACGCCAAAAAGAATTCTTATGGTTGAAGATGCCCGGGAAATGCGTGTTCTGGTGAAAAGGCTTATTGAAAAGAAAACGAAATGGGAATTTTTTGAGGCCGAAGATGGGAAGAAAGCATTGGAGATAGTAAGCAAATTTAAACCGGATGTAATTGTACTGGATGCCATGATGCCCGAAATGGATGGTTTTGAATTTTTGAAAATTCTCAGAAATGACCTTTCAAATGCGATGATCCCGGTAATCATGTTAACCGCAATGAAAGAGGTTGATACTGAAGTCAAGGGATTTGAATTAGGTGCTGACGATTTCGTGGGCAAACCGTTTAATGCTAAAATTCTTTTTGCTCGAATTAAAAGACTGCTTACTCGATCTCCCGTTAAACAACCTGCCAATTATAAGCCGTCCCAGCAAAAGACTTCAAATTCGAAAAATAAGATCGACCTCAAATTGGTATAAAATGATGCTGGAAATCGGATCTCTGATATTTATAGCAGGCGCAATATTGGGAAGTTTCTTAAATGTCTGCATCTATCGTATTCCCAAGAATATTTCATTATGGAAACCCCGTTCACATTGTCCAACTTGCAGAAAACCCATACCCATTTATTTCAATATCCCTATTATTTCCTGGATTCTATTACGAGGTAAGTGCCGCAATTGTAAATCCAACATATCTTTGCGATATCCTTTGGTGGAGAGCTTGTCGGGTCTGTTTGCCTTGCTGACTTTTCTGCGCTTCGGCCTTTCCGGTGAATTCGTCATTTTCATAATCTTTATCTACTTCTTAATAGTCATCAGCTTTATTGACATTGACACTAAGCTAATACTTAACAAATTGCTGGTTTTGATGTTAGCCATCGGAATCGCCCTGAATCTTATTTTCAAAGTAATATCCTGGCAAGATGCCCTTCTCGGGATTATTGCCGGCGGTGTGTTCATGATTTTGATCAGTCTTTTGGGAAAAGTCTTTTTCCGGAAAGAAAGCCTGGGAATGGGAGACGTAAAATTGGCGGCAGTAGCGGGTTTCTTCTTAGGATGGAAGATGATTTTATTTGCCACTTTCTTTGGTTTTTTCCTATCTCTACCAGTCCTAATTATATTAATGGCTATGGGAAAATTAAAATTTGGTCAGTATATACCTTTAGGACCTTTCCTGGCAGTAGCTTTAATAACATTTGTGTATTGGGGAGAGATTATTGTGGAATGGTACTGGAATACCTTTGTGGTAAAAGGAATATAATGCTGATAAGGATTTATTGATATGCCAACATATAAATACAAAGCTATCAACCCCGAAGGCAAAATGCTTGATAGCACAATTACAGCTTCTGATAAAGATGAATTGGTTCGCCACCTCCAGAAACTGGATTTAATCCCCGTTAAAATCCAGGAGAAAGAAACGGCCAAAAGCGTCCAGAGAAAGTTTGGAAAAAGGATAAAGACACACACTATTATTCTATTCACAAAACAGCTTCATACTTTGCTCAAATCCGGTGTACCGATATTAGCCTCATTAAATGCCATAAAAGAACAAAGCCCCCATCTCGGATTCAAACGGATGGTTGAAATGATTTCCAAGGATATTGAACAGGGAAGTAAGTTATCTGAAGCTCTTAGCAAGTTTTCGAAAGTGTTTCCTCCTATATATATAAATTCTGTGAAAGTGGGTGAAGTGAGCGGAACATTAGACTCAACACTTGTCTATCTTCATCAATATTTAGACCAGGAAGTGAAAGTACGTAAGAACGTCAAAAAAGCATTCCGGTATCCCATATTGGTAATCTCCGGTTTGATTTTCGCCTTTGTCATTTTCATCACCATGGTTATTCCGGCCTTCATTCCACTCTTTCAATCATTTACCATAGAGCTTCCGCTGCCAACCCGCATACTGATTTGGGTTCATGATGTGATTCAAAGCCACGGTATACTTTTGATATTGGGATTCGTTGGATTAATAATTGCGCTATATTTCTATAAAAAAACGCCCCAGGGTAAGTATAATTTTGATTACTTTTTGCTAAAACTGCCGATCATGGGAAGCCTGCTTAATAAGGTGAGCATTTCTCGATTTGCCAAGATTTTTTACACGATGAATCGAACCGGCGTTCCGGTAATTCAAACGTTTAAACTACTTGAGAATAATTTGGAAAACGAGGTTTTTAGACGGGAGATGAGTGTCATTTTATCCAAAATAAAAAAAGGGCAGGGAATAGCGAACTCATTAAGCCAGAGCCCGCTGTTTACGCCATTTATTGTTGAAATGGTTGCAATCGGAGAGAAAGCAGGTTCGTTGGATGATATGCTCGATAGTGTTTCGCAGTATTATGATTCAGAAGTCAACGAGACAATCGATAATATGACTTCGATGATTGAGCCGGTGATTACAGTTTTATTAGGTGGTATGGTTTTGATTTTTGCGCTGGCAATCTTTTTGCCCATGTGGGATTTAATTGGGGCTATTAGGTAGTAGTTAACTTAACTAATTATTTTATTAACTAAATTAAGGAGTGTAATTATGAAGAAGTTCTTGCTGAATCAAAAGGGATTCACGCTTATGGAATTGGTTGTGGTAATCATTATCCTGGGTATCTTAGTCGCAATTGCTTTGCCAAGATACTTTTCTCTCACGGATAGTGCTCAGCTGAGTGCTTGTCGGGCAAACATGAAATCCATTGAAGCTGCTATAATGATGGAATATTCTGACCGGCTTTTAGCGGGTTCAGGAGATACACTCGCTGATGTGGTTAGCGATTATAATACCGATCCTACCGCATTCTTTGCCAATGACCAGTCACCACAGGAACCCGCTGGCGGAAGCTATACCGTTTCGGAAAGTGGTGGTCAATTGACAATCACGTGTTCCGAAGGACATACGTTCTAAGTAATAACTGAGTTATGCTAATGTGTATGGTTGGAGAGGCAAAAATGATTTACTTGTTAAAAGACCAGCGGGGCATCTCATTATTCGAAATAATAATTCTTATTATTATCGTCGGAGTTGCCCTGCCCTCTCTATACACATTAAATGGAATTATAGCCAGATATCACGCAAAGGATGAGATCATAATCCAGGCTACAAGTTTGGCGGATTCAAGAATGGAAGAAATAATTTCATTCAAAAAGGAAAATGATGATTGGAGCAACTATATTAGTAATTATGACCAAACCGAATCCTTACCCAAAGGATTTACCAGAATAACAACGGTAACATCGGTGAGTGGCTGGGGAGCAGAAAGTCTGAATGCTTATCAAATTGAAGTTACTGTTTCGCATACGGAATTGGAAAATGGTTATAGTTTAACGGCCATGTTGGCAGAGTAAGCAACAATAATATAAGAATGAAATGCGGAATATTAGAAATACATTAAGGTTCTTTAGACATCAGGATGGATACACCTTAATGGAAGCGGTCCTTGTAATTCTCATTATATCTATTCTTTCTTTTGTGGTGGTAGATATCATTTATATACAAGCCGTCAATTTCAATACGGTGTTTAATCGCTCAATTTTATTATCGGAATGGAGAAAGACATTAGCTCAATTACGTGTGGATGTGCAGGAAATAGCCCCCGATAATATCACCGCAATGAATAATGACCGGCTTACATTCAATGATTTTGATGGACAAACAATTGATTATGAATATACCTCAAATATTTTAAACCGGAATGGTGTTAAAGTCGCTGAGTGGGTGCAATCGGATCCCTTTCAGTATCTGGATGATAATCAAATTGTCACAACCGATTCAGACAGCCTGGCTTTTATTCGGGTCATACTTGATTTTAATCGAAATGGGAAAACTGTTCAATTATCAGAATTACTTTATATTCGAAATTAAATTTTTGAAGCTGTTTTAAGCAAAAGTGATAGAGTAAAAGGATTTTCAAATTTTATAGGGAGATTTGTTATGCGGCAAATTCGATTTAGATCCCAGAATGGGGCTTTTCTAATTGGTGCTCTTGTTCTTGTTGCTATTGTAGGTGTTGCGGTAATTGCTGTAGCAACCTTAGTAGTTACTCAAAACCAGGCGCAACAGACATTTATTAATGAACGCAAGGCGTTTTATGCCGCCGAAACAGGAATTGAATATGCCCAAGCAGTATTGGCCGATAGTGTAAACTGGCGTGATGGTGCCTCCAATGAGCCGATCGGGGATTCAAAGTACTCAATAAATGTAGAAGATAAAGTAGCCGATCCGACGCTGGTTGATACTTTAAGAGTTACTTCGATTGGTACTCTTGGGAACATCCAAAAGCCTATCCAGGTCTTTTTGCAAAAATTCACAAGTACCTGGCCCTATGGAGTCACCGCTGGGAAAAAAGTCTACTTCAATTCTGGAACCTCGTCCAGTAATACAATTAATGGGGATATCCATGCCAACGAAGAGGTTTTGCTCGATCCTACCAAATACACTGTAAATGGAACTGTCACCACAGCACCCCCAACAGTCGACTTGCCAATTATAGATTGGAACTTATTTAAAGATGCAGCCATCGCTGCGGGCCAGTATGTGGTTGGAGATAAAATCTTTTCTCCTTCTGGCAGTCCTTACACTGGTACTTGGTACGTGACGGGCGAAGCAAGATTACAGAATAATGCCGTGGTAGATGGTGGAGCCATTGTCTCAGAATCCAATATCTGGATTGAAGGAAACAACCTTTTATTGCTTATTTCTGCTACTGGAGATTTGCCCGCTCTTCTGGCAATGAACGATATAATAATAGAAAAAAATAATACTGACGTAGCTGGTTTTATTTATGCCGGTCATGACTTAAATGTAAAAAAAAATAATTGTACGGTTACGGGTGGTGTAGTGGTGGGAAACAATATAACATGCGCTGGCAGCAACTTTAATGTGACATATGATTCAACTTTTACAACTCTATTGCCGGGGGTCGATTTCGGTGATGCGGATGTTGACTCATTAATATTCATGAGATGGCAGAATTAGAAATTCAAAAAATTCTATTAAGCAGACCCAGTTATGACGATAATAACTTCTAAAATTATCCAATTGATACCAGAGAATTTATACAAATGGAAAAAGACAAAGCAGAAAAGAACCTGAATCAGAATAAGTCATCGAAAAAAAAAAGCACTGCAAATGAGGTACAAGCAACGTCGGATGCAGCTAAGGTTCCAGCCAGCGAGACCAAAAGAGACAGTGAGAAAAAAGAAATTAATCCTGCAAACACCCTAAGGGTCAAAAAATCCGAAATTGATGAACTTAGAATCTTCAATCAGTTTAATACAAAACTGAATTTTGCTAAGAGAATTAATGCCCATCGCTGTTTAGTTCTCGATATTGATAGTGATAAAATCTGCTATATTAAGATTAAGAAATCAGGCCAAAAGATTCAGGTTGAAAAATGTGGTATACAGACTTTAGATGCGGGGATGGATCGGTTCAAAACTATGCAGCTAGCACTTGTCAATTTGAAATCGCGAATTTATAAGCATGGGATGAAAGTCTATGTTAGTTTCTACAGCCCCGATATAAATATTCGCCAGATTATCGTCCCCAAAACCAAAAAGAAATCTGATTTAGAGAGCGCGATTTTCTTCAAAAACCAAAATGATCTACCCAATTTCAACAGCGAATCCATATGGAATTATCAAATTCTGGAGGAATTTTCAGCAGAAGGGATAAAAAAACTCAAAGTTCTGGTCACCGCTATCCCCTTTGAAGTTGTCCGAATGTATATGGAAATATTGATTGATATTGGACTGAGCCCGGAAAAATTGGTGCCAAGACCCTTTGCTGTTGCGGCGGCTTATAATGCCATGATCCCTGAACGGGATAATGATCTGGTGGTGGTTATTTCAACTTTCTTTACTCAGATGTACTATTTTCGCAATGGTAAATTGCAATTCTTCCGTAACGCCGCCCTGGGCGTTTCAAATATTCAAAAAGCAATGGAAGAAAAAAATAACGGTTCACTATCGGCGGATGACGAGCTGAGTAAATTATCAGAGAGAAAAGAATCGATTCTGAAGACAGATATATCCACCTCAATAAAAGAAAGGTTGTTAAAAAAGGTAAAAGAGAGCAAAGCGGAGGAAAGCTCTGTCATAAAAATGCTTTATTCAGAGATAAAACGTTCTATTGATTATATAAACCTTACCTATCCCACCGACAAGGTTAAGCGAACATTTGTCACCGGAAGCGGAATTCAAGTAAAAGAAATAATGTCATATCTGCAAAAGCAGTTCAACGATTCAATTGTATTGTTAAAACCACAATTCTCATCAACGGAAATTAATACAAATCGGTATGGTGAGTATTTCACTGCTTTGGGGACCTCCTTGCAGGTTGGGAAAGAATTTGATACAATTCCCGCTCAATATAGGACTTCACAAGTTTTTAAGAATGTAAATATTTTATTGACTACCCTTTTGTTTCTAAGCATCGCGGGCGCCGTGTCCTTTTCTTCCTTTCAAAAATACGATTTTATAAGAAATCAAAATAAGCTGGCCCAACTCGGACAGCAATATCAGGTATTAAATCCGATTCAAGCGAAATACAACGACACGGTTGCCAAATACAACGATGTTCAGAGGGACAAGAATAACCTTTTGGGATTTGTCAAAAAGACGCCTGAATTATTAGAAGTATTACGATTGTTCAGCAACGAAACACCGCCCTTCATTATTCTGAACGAAATGAATTTTGAAGAATACGTGCCCCCTAAGTCAAGTCAGAAAACCAAGGGGGACACCAAAAGCTACAAATATCTCATTACACTATCCGGACAAATTAAGAGCGATTTTCAAATGGGGGACGTGGTGCTGATAAATTTCATGAGCCGGCTAAATGATTTGAATTATTTTAAGGAAATAAAATTAACTAATAAGCGAAAAGAAATAGACAAAGATTTATTTGAGTTCTGGTTACAGTTTTTCCTTTAGGGGATTTGTATGTTGCGAAAAAAGTTTTCATACATTCTTTCAATACTCTTACTTACCATCTTGGTGGTATGGTTTGTCTTCTTTTATTATCCGAAGAGTATTGAGATAGACAAGATCAAACTTCAAATTAAGGAAATGCGACACGATTTGGCTTCAGCCAGTCAAGCCAATGTCGATATACAAAAGATCGAAAATAAACTTCTTGAGGAGGAAAAAGCCCTCGAAGAGGCCCGTTCAAGATTTGTTGAAAAGGATGATCTGGCAACAGTGTCCAGGAAAATAGAAGATTTTGCAAGAGGATACAATTTAAAGTTAACGGATTTTGCGCCTGTGTTCGAAGACTATTTTGCTGACACAAGTAAGAACGAGATTAAGGTATTACCTTTGGCCATAACAGTCCGTGGTAAGTATTTGGATATCGGCAGGTTCACTGAAAATCTGGGAAGTTTACCTTTTTATCTGGAGCCAAAAGGAATCATGATTCAGCGGTTTTCACCCGCGAGTAATGATCTAAAAGCTACTATTTCCAGTCAATTATACTCCTGGAATCATTAGAAAGGCGAGTCAAGATGTCATCATTAGCAAAAGGACAAAAGCGATTATTGGTTGTTATGGCAGTGATATTGGCTTACGGAATCTTTGATGTAATAAACAATAAGGATAGCTATTTCAGTTATTATGGCGGCAAAAAGAAAGGCAAAAAAACTGCACAAACAAACGTCGTTAATCTGAATGTCCCGGAAATAAAAAAGACCTCGACGCGTAATGCGAAATATTTTCAGACTTGGGGTGATGATCCTTTCTACAACCAAAGGTTTGTGCGTCGACGCTCAGCTCCAGTGATAGCACAGACCGAAGTGGAATTGAATTTAAAAGCCATCAGTTATAATGGTGAGAATTCTGTAGTAATGATAAATGATCGGGTGTTAATGGCCGGCGATGTTATAGATGGTTATCAAGTTGTGAAAATTGAGCCGACCAGAGTCACATTAAGTAAAAATGGCGTAAATAAAACATTAACGTTAAGATAATATTGGAGCAGAGATGATGAGCGCACGGAAAACCTTTCAATTAATAATTGCGATTCTCCTTCTTAATATGAATTTGGTAGCGTCAGATATTGATGAAAAATTAAATATGCAAGTATCCCCTAAATTTGTTGGCGCTTCAATTCAAGAAGTTTTAAGGGTTCTCAGCCGTCAGTATTCATTAAACATGGTCGTTGGGGATGAAATAAGGGGTAGCGTTACGGTTCAGCTTGACAACGTTACTCTGTCGGACGCACTCAATGCCGTCCTCAAATCACATGGGTATCATTATGTTGTGGATAACAACGTAATATATGTAAAATCCTTTGATCAGGAAATTAATGGTGAACTTTCTGCTAAAGTCTTTTCCTTAAAATATTTGGATGGCTTTAATTTAAAAGCAACGTTGGAGCCGCTCCTATCTTCTAAGGGAAAAATCGAACCCCTTATTTCTGAAAGGGTAAAGGAGGAAGTTAATCAGCGCTCGGATATTATAGTTGTCACAGATCTATGGGAAAATATTAGAACTCTTGAAAATGTCATTCAAACCATTGATGTCCCTTCCAAACAGATACATATAGAAGTCCGTTTGGTAGAAGTATTAATGTCCAATGAAAAACAAGTCGGAATTAATCTGCCCAAGCAGGTCGAAGTGTCCCTAACCGGCGCTGAGACAACTGCCCCGATCTCAAAAGCACAGCAAAGTAGCGCCCAGCAAAGGTTTTTGTCTGCATGGTATGAACTCCCTGAAATTGACGATAATTTCAGGTGGGGTGTTCTTACTGTTGATGAACTGAAAGCAGGTTTGGATTACCTGGCAAGGGATAATAACTCGCGAATAGTATCCAATCCTAAAGTAACAACTCTCAACAACAAAAGAGCAAGCATTAAGATTGGAACCGAGATACCCATACAGGAAGTATCCCGCGGAGTTGGGGGCGATTTAATATCTTTCAGATACAAAGAAGTGAATCTGAATTTAGATGTCATTCCCCGTGTCAATGAAAATAATCTGATTACGCTTGATGTTCATCCTATGCTTGAAGAGATAATAGGCTTTACGGGTCCAGCCGATTATCAGCAGCCTATTACCTCCAAACGGGAGGTTGAGACAACAGTCACGGTTAATGATGGAGAAACTCTCGTTTTGGGCGGACTGATTAAAGAAACAAATACTAAAGTAGTAGAAAAAGTCTGGCTGTTAGGTGATATTCCACTTCTAAAATATTTGTTTAGTACCACCTCAACTAAAAAGGAAAAGACAGATCTGTTAATTTTTATCACACCCAAAATTATGTAGCGACTTTGATTTCAATCCTCGGGATGCAGTGAACATGAATGATGAAATGATAAAAGAGATACTGAAGTTTGCAGTTCAAAACCATGCATCGGATGTTCATTTAAGCAGTGGAATGCCACCAATCATTCGAATACTTGGCGAGATAAAGAAAGTGGAAATGGAGAAATTAGATGTGGTCGTTTTAAAAGAGCAATTGATGCTTCTGCTAAATGATCAACAAAAAAAACATTTCAACGAATTTAACGAGATTGATTTAGCAGTAAATATACCCGAGGTTGCCAGATTCCGTGTTAATATATTTCAACAATTCCGAGGCATGAGCGCCGCTTTTAGAATTATTCACCATAAGATCCGGTCCATCGACGAATTATTATTCCCCGAAATTGTTAAGAGCATTGTACGCCAGAAGAAAGGGTTGATTCTGGTAGCAGGTCCCACTGGATCGGGAAAATCTACAACTCTGGCCTCAATGATACATGACATAAACTCATCTAGACGCGAACATATTATCAGCATTGAAGACCCAATTGAATATGTCTATGAACCGAAAAACAGCTTAATTCATCAAAGAGAAGTCGGCATACATACCGGCTCATTTGCTTCTGCACTTCGAAGCGCCCTACGTGAAGATCCGGATGTGATCCTTGTGGGGGAAATGAGAGATTTGGAAACAATCACTTATGCGCTAAGAGCTGCTGAAACAGGACATTTGGTTTTATCGACATTACACACAAATTCTGCCGCTGAGACAATTGACCGAATTGTCAGCGCTTTTCCGGCAAACGAAAAGCTTCAAATCCAAAATATTTTTGCAAATACGCTGATCGCAGTCATCTCGCAGAGACTGGCTCCCATGGCCACAAAGCATGATCGGATTGCGATCATGGAAATACTTGTTGCTACAAAAGCAGTTAAAAATTTAATTCGTGAAGGGAAATCACATCAGATTGAATCCGCCATTCAAACCGGCTATGAATTTGGAATGCAGTCATTTGAAAGAAGTTTTGAGATGCTTCAACACAATAATTTGATTTCGCCGCAATTAGAACTCAAGGATTATGTTTAAATCGTTCAGGAGGTAATCTTGAATAAGTATATCTCGATATTTATTATCATAGTTATTGGCACATTTCTTTTCACTTGTGCGGAAGACACCAATGTCAGGGATTTGGCTATCTTAAAGGGAAAGGTTTATTTTGTTGAAAACTCCAGTTCGCCTCAGCCATTAGCGGGCGCCACAGTCAGCGTAAAGAGTCATTTTGCCCAAAGTCAGACCAACTCAAATGGCGCCTATGAGCTTAATATTGACTTGAGCAGTGAGGAAGGATCGGTTGAGGTTGAATTAGAGGTTACGAAAGCCGGATATGAGACCAAGACAACATCGGTCACAGCACAAAAGGGAGAAACAACCTTAGTTCCGGATTTCACCCTTCTGCAGATCTATTCTGATACAACTGTTTTAGGAGACACGATTTCCGGTGATGCAGCTCATATAAGTGTCGATGGAAGTCATTCTTCTCACATTTATGTGCAAAGTTCAGGATTACAAGAAACCGCCAAAATCAATTTTGTAGTTACCGATGATGAGGGTCGCCTGGTTGATAGCACGCACAGCGTTTTGGTACACTTCAGAATTCTAAATGGCCCCAATGGTGGAGAATACTTAGAGCCTGACTCGATGCGAACGACAAATGGTCAAGTTTATACGGTGCTAAATAGCGGTACAATCGCCGGCCCTGTGCAGCTTAATGTTTATGCCGAAGTGAATGGACAGACTATAAAAGCGCTACCCATCAGAATCGCAATCTATGGCGGCTTGCCGGATCAGGATCATTTCAGTCTGGCGGTTGATAGACTAAACATTGCCGGGAGAGTCCATTTTGGTATTATCGATAATATCACTGCTTTTGTGGGCGATAAGTTTAGCAATCCTGTCGCACCGGGCACTATTGTTTACTTTTCCACCGATTACTGCATTGTTGAAGGCGCAGCAGTAACCGATGAATTAGGACAGGCAACAGTGCGTTTTGAAAGTGCAGGTCCACTCCCGCCCAATCCAATCGATAGCACGTTTGCTCATATAACTGCCTGGACTTTTGAAGATACGGTACTCAAGTCTACGATCAATGCAAAAACCAGAATCTTGCTATCGGATGTTACAGCTCCGGTACAGATTTCTCCAACTTCATTTACATATACGGCGGTAAATAATCCCGTGGCGTTTAACTATGTTGTTCAGGATATATGGGGCAATCCCTTGGTTGGAAATACAAATATCAAAGTAAATTCGACTGCCGGAAGTCTTTATGGAGATGTGAACATCAATTTAGTTGATACTCAGTTCCCCGGACCAGGTAGTACGGATTTTCAATTCTTTTGGGCTCCGGGCGACAGTCTGAAGGACCCGCAAGTCTTTATAAGTATTACAGTCGATCCCCCACCCGATGGCAATGGATATCGATCGGTTGGAATATCCGGCACAAGAAACTGGTAATCCTTCGCTAGAAATCAAAATTTCAATGTATCCCCTGTCATTCTGTGGCAGGGGATATTTATTTTGTGGCCTTTCAACAAAGTTACTCCTCACAGGAGGTTGGTATTTGTGCGCTGCAAATTGGGGCGGAGAACAGACTTGGATGCGGTCTTATGTTGGGACTGGAGAGAAAGCGTAACGGTGAAGAACTATTTTATCAATACCATCTTCTTCAAATCCTCGAAATAATCTTTGTTTGAAAAGGTTAAAAGCTTCACAAAATAAATCCCGCTGCTAACCGTTTCACCAAAACCATTTTTCCCATTCCAGACAATGCGGTAAGTATCAGGTTGCAATTGTTCATTCACCAGCGTTCTGACTTTTTCTCCCAAATTATTATAGACTTCTAATTTCACATCACTGGTGACCGCAATATGAAAACGGATGGCGGTGGTGGAATTAAATGGATTGGGGTAGTTTTGCTCAAGTTCAAAGCCTTTGATCGAGTTATTGACGATATCCGCAAAACCGGTGGTGTTTGTCAAAACAAAATCCAAAACAAGCGGTAAATGGTCCGAGGCAATTTCAACATCGTCTGATTGGAGATTATGAGCCGCCAACGAATCTGCTGACATTGCCGGAGTAAATAGAACAAATTTTTTGACCGATTCGATGACGCTATCACTGAAAATCATATAATCCAATTTACCTGGACTGTAAGAACTGAAGGGCGAATACCAGGTGTAGAAAAAAGGAATGTCGGTGGATCGTGGTAAGATATGATCAAAATCGCTATCGTCCCAATCCGGAGGAAAGGGGTTGCCGAATTGCCCGGTGTTGACAATATCCCCGGTCAACAGGGTGATTAACTGCTGCGCATAACCCACCAAATTTAAGTCTCCTATTATCATCATAGGTGTATCGGTTGGCAAGGTGATAATACCACCGGGATTTTTGGCGTCCCGGATAAAAGCCATGATCGCGTCCGCCTCCCACTGACGCGCGGTATTATTGCTGCTGGCAGGAAGATGCGCAACAATCAGCAGTAATTGACTACTTAAGACAGGGTTCAAATCAATAATGAATCCACCATTTCCTTCGATTTGATATGAGCTTAAAATGGGAAAGCGGCTAACCACAATATTATCGGGACCACTTTTGGCGCCGTACCATTGTTGTCCCGGTGAGGGTAGTATGGTTTGGACTTGATTCGCTGTTTCGGAAGCGCTGTGGTTATAGATTTCCTGAAAGCCGATAATAGCGGGTTCAATTGCCTGCAAAATGCGGGTAAAAGCCGGAAGTCTGCTCGACTCAAACAGTCCATCTGATAACACATTATAAGATAATACGCGAAAGGAATTGGCCTCATTCCGTCTAATGGAAATTGGCGTCAGCGGTGGTGGATATTGAGCGGCAAGAGTGAAAAGAACGCCGCCGGGTGAGTCCGGCAAGTGGTCCTGCCCCGCCCCCTGATCAATAAATACAACCCGGATGGTGTTGCCACCAAAGAGTGGGTTCTGGTTATCCGGCTGAGCATTTCTATCAAGGGCAATTTCAAATTCCGTGGAGGAAATGGTTGGCATTGTAACCAGACCAATGTTTCTGTGAGTGATGGGAAATGAGTTTGATCCGACTTTAAAAAGTCCGTTTCTGGTTCCAAATGTCCATTGAAGTTCCGCACCAATACCATGTATGGCTATACCGGTGTTGGCATTGTCATCAGTATCCAGATAAAGCGTGATGTTATTCAGATCCTGAATATTGATTTCACCCCCGACTTCAATTCGTAAATAAAGGTAATCTGCGTCGTTGGTCACCCACAGCCTGCCGAAATCAAGGTTTCCGCTCTGTTGATCCCCCAGCGGATCGGAATATAATGGAAATAAAGATTGCCAATCTTCAAACTGACCATCCATGAAAATCTGAGGCGGCTGGGCGAAAATAAGTACCGGAAAGATTATTAAAGTTATTAGAAAAGTGATGGATTTTGCCATCATTCGGATACCCATTCTGCTAATCATTTTAGAACAAAATCGGCAACTACGGGAAAATGATCGGATGCATTCAACGCATCGTCAGCATCCAGACCGTACGCGGCTAAGGAGTCAGGAGATATGGCTGGCGTAAACAGCACAAATTTCTTCACCGGATCAATTACGCTGTCGCTGTAAATCATAAAATCCAATCTCCCCGGGCTGAACGAAGCATTAGGATCAGACCATGTGAGAGCAAAAGGAATGTTTGTACAGTAAGGAAGAAGATCCGCAAAGTCGCTGTTATCCCAATCAGGCAAAAAACGGGATCCAAATCGCATTGTATCTTGAATATCACCATTCAAAAGAGTTCTTAATTGCTGAGAATCGCCCACCAAGTTCAAATCGCCAAGAATAATAATTGGGGTATTCTCTATTAGCGGAATTTCTCCCTTCGATTTTTTTGCCTCTCGGATAAATTGCATCAGGGCATCGATTTCATTCCGCCGACCCTCGTTATTGCCACAGCAGGGCAAGTGAGCGCCAATAAGCAGGAGTTTGGATTCGAATTTGGGATAGAGATCGATCAGAAATGCGCCATTCCCGTCAATGGTTGTGCTGTCTTCAATCGCATATCTGCTTATGATAATAACATCCTGCCCGCCTTTCATGGAAAACCAATGCTGTTTTTCGGATGAAGGTATTATCTCCTCAATTTGCCGGAGAGCTGCCTCCGAATCGTAATTATAAATTTCCTGGAAGACCATGATTTCCGGATGAATCGTTTGAATGATTCTCGACATAGCGGTAAATTGATCCGCCTTGAACAGTCCGTCCAGGAGCGCATTATAGGTCATTATCCGAATACTGTTTGGATTATTCTTCTTTATCGATACCGGCGGCAGACGCCGTGGAACCTCGTCCCAAAAGGTGTATTTGACGCCGCCTGGTTCGTCAGGCAATACATCTCCGCCATCAACCTTATCCATTATCATCAGCCGAATAGTCTTCCCGGGAAAAGCCGGCGATTTTTTGTCGGGCAGGCTTTTTCGGCTTATTGCAATTTCAAATTGGTTGCAAGTGACGGTGGGAAAAGTTACCAAACCGATTGAGAAGTGCGAAATACTGATTGTATCTGAATTGGAAAAGAATACGCCTTCCCGATTTCCGAATTCATAAATCAGATCCGCGCCGATTCCATGGACCTGCTTCCCTGAAACAGCGTTATCATCAGTATCCAAAAACAATGTCAGTTCATTATCATCCTGGATATTAATTTCAGCGCCAACTTCTATTCTGAAATAGAGATAATCTGCATCGTTGGTGATCCATAATTTTCCAAAATCCAGACGTCCGGTTTGCAGATCACCCGCCTTGTCTTCATAAACAGGGGATAAACGCTGCCAGTCTATAAACTGCCCATCCATATAAATCTGATCAATAGGACGGGAACAAGCTGTAATGAAAAAGAGAATGAAGAGAATATTTATTTGAACGAAAAAATATTGTGGTTTTAACATTGGTAAATCTTAGAAGTTACTGTCAGCGGACCATTTCGGCATCGTTCAGCACCGCTGTGAACAAATACTCGAATACTTAAACACTTGAACACACTCTGCCACATGGTATTAAACCATCTTCTGCCGCTTGATCAAATATCTTAAAATAGCCTTATCGAAGCTTTCATTGGTCATAATATTCTGAAAGTCAATCTGCATGCTGCGGCATTCCTTTGTTAACTCATGGTAAAAAGATTCAACCAAATTTCGGTAATCTTCTTGAATGAGATAAGGCTGCGTTTTTAACTGTTCGCCGGTCTCCATGTCAACAAACGTCGCTTCATCCCTAAAATCGAAATAACGGTCATTGGGGTCAAGAATATTAAACACCAGCACCTCATGATTATAATGCCGAAAATGCTGAAGTCCCTCCAGAATTTTGCTTGTATCTTCATAAAGAAATTCGGACAGTAGGATGATCAATCCCCGCCGTTTTATTTTTTCAGCCAACAAATGCAAGGTCTGGCTGATATTCGTTGTAGATTGCTTTGTTTTTGCCTGCTCCAATTCTTTCAAGATGAATTTGAGATATGAACGCGTAGATTTGGCCGGCAGCAGTTTATGAATTTGATCGGAGAATAAAACCAATCCTACCGCATCCCGCTGTTTTAGAAACATGTACGAGAAGGCTGCGGCAAGGTAACTGGCGTATTGTAGTTTAGTCACCTTGTGGCTGGTATATCCCATCGATCCGGAAATATCCAGCAGGATATATGCCTTCAGGTTGGTTTCCTCTTCATAGCGTTTGATGTAATACCGGTCGGTGCGTCCCCACACTTTCCAATCGATATCACGGATGTTATCGCCAGGCATGTACTGGCGATGCTCGGAAAATTCTACACTAAACCCATGAAAGGGGCTTTTGTGTAATCCAACCAAAAAGCCCTCCACAATAAATTTGGCAATCAGCTCCAAATTTTTTATTCGGGCAACGACTTCCGGTTGGAGGTATAGCTGGTATGAACTTTTTGGCGTCGTCATAACAATTACTCAAACCAATTGAATAAATCTTCAAAAAATCTCTTTCTTAAGATAGTCCTGAAAATCGTGTAAGTCTACCCTTTCTTAGCGTATTCAATAGCGCGGGCAAAATCCTGTGCCTTTTGCGAACCGATCAGCAGTCTTTTGCCATTTGTAAATTGCAGTTGCACTCCCCAGCTCCCGCTAATGTTGTACGCTTTTCCGCTTGGTCCCCAGCGTATCCCCCAACCTCCATATTCCAAAAGCGGTTTATATTTTCGCGCCTGCCATGTGACTATTTCGTTCAGCAAAATATCCTTTTCCAGGAATGGAGTGAAGCGGATGTGTATTGCTTCCGCATCTATTTGTACCTCGAGTTTTGACATAAAAAGTAAAATTGGAATACCTGCAATTATCATTAACATTAAAGGACCAAACCAGATTAGCGTGCCGTCCGGCATGGGCCTATCCCCTACCGGCTTTCCCAGAACGAGCTGCACATACAGCATATAAATAAACACCACAATACCAAATATGGTAATTGGTAGAACGATGAACCAGAGCCAGGGTTGCCGGAACTGCTGGATTTCTTCAAAATAAATGTTTTTCCCAAACTGAGAACCAGTAAGCATTGAATATTCCTAATGATTGCGTATTTCCAAAAGTTTAATTGACTCACTTATTTCAGCATACGCATACCCCCCGGATCTAAAAGGTCCGGGATTGACCAGCTTCGTTTTTCCAATTGAGTCAATTCCCACTCCCTCATGAATATGACCTGAGAAGCAAATGAGGGGCTGGTGCTTTTCGATGAATTCCCGAACGGCTTTGCTGCCTACGTGCATGCCGTTCGTTATTCTGTCAATTTTCGTATCCACCGGCGGTTGATGTGCCATAAGGATTAACTGCGAATCGTCGGGAACATCTTCAATTGCCCGATCCATAAATTCCTGCAATTCAGTCTCGGAATATTCCGTAGGGGTGCCGCCCGGCGCCGGTAATGATCCACCCACCCCAACAAAAGCCACACCGTCAATTACGATTCCCTTACCATGAAGACCGATGCCCTGCTCGACCAAATACTGATTGACACCGGCATAATCACAATTTCCGGGAACGGCATAAATGGCATTGGCATATTGTCTGACCTCTTCCACAATGCGTGCTGCATCTTTTTCATTCCCAAAATGAGTGAGATCGCCGGCCAGAAGCACTACATCGGCATTAGATAATTCTGTGGCAATGCTGTTAATCCCCTTAGTGCTGCCATGAAAATCCGGTATGGCAATAATCTTCATTTTTAATTCACTTTATTTTGTCTGCAACTTCGGTGGCTACTTTCTCTTGTTCAACAGGAAGCACGATTGTAAAAGTTGTCCCCTTCCCTTCCCTGCTCTCCACTTTGATTTCCCCATTATGTTTTTGGATTATATTATAGCTGATGGATAGTCCAAGGCCGGTTCCGACGCCCATACTCTTGGTTGTAAAACCGGGATCAAAAATTCTATCAAGGTTTCTTTTGGAAATCCCTTTCCCGCTATCAGAGACTTCCACATACAAAAAACCATTCCTTGAATAGGTCTTGATTCTTATCGTCCCCTTATCTTCAATTGCATGCGCTGCATTCACCAGCATATTCATAAACACTTGATTCAGTTGGTTTGGGTAACAGTGGATTCTGGGAATTTCGCCATATTCCTTTATGACCTCAATTCTGTTTTTAAGTTCATGCTCAACCAGCGTCAAGGTTGTATCAATTCCTTCGTGAATATTGACCAATTGAAATTCGGCTTCGTCCAGTCGCGCAAAGTT
>WOR8_10004498_pt1 | contig 32786 bp, 28 predicted proteins | sample DeeMarSeWOR38_10_FD_19890 | JGI IMG/M metagenome (IMG submission 19890) | reverse complement strand
GGGATCAGATTCCCAGGTAGGATTCGCGAATGTAATCCGTCTCCAAGAGCTCGGAGGCTTTGCCTTCCATGGCGATGGAGCCGTTCTCCAATAGATAGGCCCGGTTGGAAATCTTCAGGCTTGATTAATTTTCCGGATCACCTGGAAGACCTCCGCCACCAGCATAGGGGCCAAACCCAACGAAGGCTCATCCAGTATCAGGAGTCTGGGCAGAGACATCAATCCCCGACCGATCGCCAGCATCTGTTGCTCGCCACCGCTGAGCGTCCCGGCCAATTGAGATTTCCGCGTTTTCAAAATCGGGAAAAGGCCATATACCCAATCCAAAGAATCCGTCAGTGTTTTTCTGGCCCGGCCGAGATAGGCCCCCATTTGCAGGTTCTCCAGGACGGTCATGTCGGAAAAGAGCATCCGCTCTTCGGGGATTTGAATCAATCCTTTTTCGACAATCTTGTTTGCAGACAATTGATGAATCTTGCGGCCCTCGAAACGGATCGTGCCGGCCCGGGGTCGAATAAACCCGCAAATCGCATTTATGGTTGTCGTCTTGCCGGCGCCGTTTGCCCCCAGCAAAGAGACAATCTCACCGGACTCAACCGTTGCCTTAATGTCAAACAGCGCCTGGTAGTCTCCGTAAAATACGTTAAGCCCGTTAATCTCTAACACGATAATGACCTCGCATTCATGCCCCTCATTGACTTTCTTCCTTCTCCGCTTCTTCTTTTTCTCCAAGGTAAGCCTCGATTACCTTCGGATTGGAGGAGACCTCCTGCGGCTTGCCTTCCGCAATTTTGACGCCATAGTTGAGCACGATCACCTGATCGGAAAGATCCATTACCGCCTTCATGATGTGTTCGATCATCAAAATCGTAATGCCCCGGGAGCGGATCTGTTGAATGATCTCCATCATCTGAAGGGTCTCGGCCGGTATCAGCCCGGCAGCAATCTCATCCAAAAGCAGCAGCTCGGGTTGGGTGCCCAGGGCCCGGGCCAGTTCAAGGCGCTTTTTGTTTAAAGGGGATAACTGGTCGGCCAGGGCTTCCGCATTGTTTTCCAGATCAAGAAATCCAAGGATGTCCATGGCCTCGGATTTTGCTGTTTTGATGTCCGGCTTGTCCTGTCTTCCGTAGAAGATACCAATGAGAACGTTTTGCAGGACTGAAAGGGCCTCAAAAGGTTTTGCGTTCTGATAGGTACGCGATATGCCCAGACGGCAGACTTTATCAGACCTCATTTTGGTAATATCCAGGCCTTTAAAGCGGATGTTGCCGGAAGTGGGCAGAAAGGTACCGCTAATCAGGTTAAACATCGTGGTTTTGCCGGCCCCATTGGGCCCGATAATCCCGGTGATGCTGTCTTTTTCAACCTCGAAATCAATGCCGAACAAGGCCGTGAGACCCCCAAATGTCTTGCCCAGTTCTTCCACCACTAACATCTTTATATCCTTTTGATGTTAATTCACCACAGAGCTCACAGAGTACACAGAGATTAATTACTCAATAATGAGATTCAATAAATTATCCATAAAAATAAAACTCTGTGGTCTCTGTGATCTCTGTGGTAAAATTTTCATTATTTAGAGCGCCTAAAGTTCGTTGAATAAACCGATTCTGACCAGAAATCGACGTATCGGCCCCAATCGAACGAGTCCTCCCGGCATAAAGAGGCCCACGCAAAGAATCACCAGGCCATAGGCCGCCGTATGCAGGTAGGCAAAGCGTGTCCAGAGAGTTTCCTCTACAATTAACAGAAAAACAGCCCCGATCACCGGCCCGATAATGACGCCGGAACCCCCTAACATGGCCATGGCCACCGGCAGCAATGCGATCTCGGTGCCAAAAACCATGGAAGGATTGATGAAGATCGTATACCAGGTATAAAAACCGCCCATCAGCCCGGCAAACGAGGCCGATATGACCATGGCTGTGGTTTTGATGCGCTGAACCGGCACACCGAAATCAAAAGCGATTGTTTCCGCCTCCCGGACGGAGGCCATCGCCAGACCCAGCCGGGAGCGCATAATCAGGTAGCTGACCGCAATTACGGCAACCACCAGCAGCAGCGAAAGGTAGTACATGGGAATCATACGGTTGCCTTCAAGCACCTTCAAGCCGTCGGAGCCGTGGGTGATCGAGGACAGGTTCAACGTCAGATGTTCCATGAGTTTAACCAGGGCAAAAGCAGCCAGCGAAAAGTAGGCACCCCGTAATCTGAAAAAAGGGAAACTGATGAGAATGGCAAAGATGACAGCTGCCAGGGTACCCGCCAGAAAAGAAAGATAGAGGGGAAGACCCTTGTTCCACAGTAGGCCGAACGTATAAGCGCCGATACCGAAAAAAGCGATATGACCCATATTGATGTAGCCGGTATAACCGCCCAGCAGGTCATAGCTTTCAGCCAGCAGAACATACATGAACAGAATGATGAGAAAAGTATTCAAATAGGGTATATTGAAAACTGGAAATATGAGAAGAAACACCAGCACAAGCCCCAGAATGATACGATTCATACAGATCTCCCAAAACACTCACGCTCCAAAAGGGTATCGGTTGCCGCTTTATTTGCCAAAAAGCCCCTTTGGCCGAATCAATAAAATAAGGACCAGGATGAGAAAAGCCGCTGTCTGGCCCCAGTGGGGGCTATAATAGCTTACAATGGATTCCGTCAGACCCAGAATAACGCCGCCCACCAGGGAACCGATCAAACTTCCCAACCCCCCCAGCACGATGATGCAAAGGTATTTAATTGTCACGCCCAGGCCCATGTCCGGGGCAATTGACAGGAGAACAACATAGAAAACACCGGCGATGCTGGCCAACCCGGAACCGATGCCAAAGGTAACCGATCGTATCCGGCGGGTATCCACACCGACCAGCATGGCACCGCGAATATTTTGGGTGGTTGCCCGTAAGGCGCGGCCAGTAAAGGTTTTCTTCAGGTAAAAGTGGATCCCCACCGTCAGCCCCGCGATCATTATCATCGCCAGCAGCCTGAGATATGAGATGTAAATATCCCCCCAAAAAAAGGACGGCAGCGTATAATCCACGCCCTTTTCCTCGGCACCCGCCAGAAAAGAGGTGACGTCAGCGATACATAAGGCGGCTCCCAGGGTCACCAGAATGGAGGACATCAGTCGAATGTGCTCCTTTTTGCCAGCCAGGGGCCGCATCAGGAAACGGTCGAAGATATACCCCAGAAAAAAGGCGAACGGCACCATCATCAGGCCGATGAGGAAGGGGTTGAGCCCTGTGGCGCTGAAGAGCAAAAAGGTAAACAATCCCCCCAGCATCAAAAATTCACCGTGGGCCAGATTCAATACGTCGCTCACCCCGAAAATCAGGGAGAGGCCAAAGGCCGCCAGGGCATAGACCCCTCCCTGAAGAATTCCGGCAATAATCAGTTGAACCGCTATTTCCATTGAATTTTAGCTATTGCGTTTATCGTAAAAATTACTGTCTGTACTTATGGATCTTCAAAGCTCTATCCAGGGGCCAGATGGATACGAATCCCCCCCCCTGAACCTGGCATGGCCAGGCACCCAAGGCGCCGTAACCTTCCTTCGTAACGTAATTGTCCAGCCCCAGAATTTTTGACTTCATGTTCCACATGGTCTCCATGATCTTTTTACGATCCAGGGTACCCGCCGTTTCAATGGTCTGTTTGATTCGCGTGTAGGCCCAGAAACGAATGCCCGATTCCATATACTCACCCCAGGTGAACCCGGCCCTGCTAACGACCTCCAGGTAATCTTCGTGATCCTGGGTGTCGCCCTCATAGTAATAGGCCAAACCGGTGATGTTTTCGGCGTAAGGCCCCAGCGCGTCAATGACATGCTTGGTGACGTGCCCGACGATGATCTCTTTGGGCTTAAATCCGGCCTCGCGCATCTGTTTCAGAAAGCCGATGGTAAACGCCGGGCTGAGCGCCTCGATGCAGACCACATCCGGATTGGCCTTTCTCAGCCTGGTAATCATCGGGGCGAAATTTTTGGTAGGGGGCGGCGCAATCTCTGAATAGACCACCTCAAACCCGTTCTCTTTCAAATCCGCTTCAAATCCCTTGGTGGCCCCTTTGTTGTGCAGGGTGTCCATGGACAGGGTGGCAAAGGTCTTGACCCCGCCCTTTTTCTTATAAAGGGGCGCAAGCCTTTCCCACTCGTCCTCCGCCGGCACCAGTGAACCGACGCGCCAATAATTCGGTTTTTCAAACAGGACGGCGTCGTTGGCACAGACCATCTGCATGGGAATCTGGTGCTTGCCTGCCACGGTCGTGGCCGCATTGGAGATAAAACTGGAAAAAGGCCCCATGAAGAAGGCGATGCTGGGATCCGTCGCCATCTTTTCATAAAACTTGCGGGCATTTTCCGGCTTGCTGGCATCGTCATACACCTCAAAGCGGATGGGCAGCTTCTTGCCGTATTCCTTGACGTAGATGCCGCCTCTTTCATTGACCAGACCGGCCCACTCATCTCCTAATTTATCGAATGTTCCGACGAGTCCTTTAAACCTTCCCGAGAGAGCAATGGTTGCACCGATTTTGATCTCCTTGGGCTCCTCCGCGCGGATCAGATCGGGCCCGATGATCGCCACGGCCATCAGAAAAACAAGACAAAAACCGATCAATTTCTTGTTCATGCTAAACCCTCCTTTGTTATGATTTACTGGAATCACGTTAAAATCACCCCATTCGAATCAATTTCGAGTTGTCCCCTCAAAATCAAAAAAATTTCACATTATGAAATTTAATTTCACAGTTTAGAGCAGTACCACCCCGGCCTCATGGGTGTCAAGAAGAACACCGTCGAAATGGAATCATTCACGAATCAGACGTTTGGCCTTCAATTCAAAGCGCGGCAGTTCCCCGATTTCGGCAATTTCAACATCCGGCGTGATGGTGATGCGGTACTTGACGGTTTCGATGAATTTTTCCACCGCTCGGGCCATGCGGTTTTTGGAAATCTCGGACGTGTCCGGTTCAACCCGAATTTTAATATGCTTGCCGCTTCCCATCTCGGGCACGACGATCTGATACTCATTGGAGAATTCCGGCACTTCCCGGATCAGGTTCTCAATGGCTGATGGAAAAATATTGACACCGGCAAACTGAAACATATCATCGGAGCGGCCCAAAACGCCACCATCCAACCGCAAAAAGGTACGGCCGCATTCGCAGGTCTCTTTATTAAACCGGACCAGATCCCGGATGCGAAACCGCAGCAGGGGCATACTTTCAGTGCATAAATTTGAAAGGACCAGCTCGCCGATCTCACCTTCCGCAACGGGTTTCAGCGTCTCCGGATCCAGACATTCCGCGTAAAACATGCTCTCAACTACGTGGGTCCCCTGCTGGGCCACACATTCAAAGCCAAAATTGGTAATCTCGGTGGAGCCGATGTCATCATAACATTTGGCGCCCCACAATTCCTCGATGGCCGCTTTGGTGGCCGGCACGTTGGCCCCCGGCTCTCCGGCGGTAACGGCAATCCGTACGGTGGAATCCGCCAGCGGCATACCCATCTGTTTGGCGGTGTCGCCCAGTGAAAGCAGATAGGTGGGAGTGCCGCAGACCACACTGGCATTCCAATCGAATATGTTTTTTACCCGGTCCCTGGAAGACTGCGCACCGCCGGGAACGATCATCACTCCCGCCTGTTCCAGAGCAGCCTGAAATCCCCACCAAGCGATATAAAGACCGTAGCCAAAAGGGACGAAAAGAATATCGGACGTTTTGATGCCGTAGCCATACATGAAGTGCATAAACTGCTCGTAAAAATGAATGGTCCAGTCCGTCTTATTCATCATGGCCTTCACGGGGATACCGGTGGTCCCGGTGGTCTGGAAAACCCTGACACCCTCTTCAGGCGGAATGCAGAGGAAATCTCCCCAGGGCGGATGGTGGACCTGGCTTTCCCGCAGCTCCTCTTTGACGGTAAAAGGAACGTTTTGAATATCAGCGAGCGACCGGATGTCAGCGGGCTTTATGCCGGCCGCATCATATTTGCGCCGGTACATGGGGCTGCGATCATAGACGTACTGCATCCGCTCCCTGAAGCGCTGCAGCTGCAGCGCTTCCAGCTTTTCCCTCGGAAGGGTCTCCTTTTCCTCGTTCCAATACGTAACGGGTTCCATCAGACAAATCCTCTTCTCCAATTCATGTGGGCAACAATTAATAAGTGACTAAAGTGAGCTAAAGTTTGGAGTGACTAAAGTTAATGTGTCGCTGCGCTCCTTCCATTTTTTATTTAAATGACAGAATTCCTTAACTTTAGTCACTTTAGTCACTCTAAACTTTAGTCACTTTTATACGCCTCTGGCGGATTAGTTCACTTTAGTCACTACTTTATTTTACCCAATCCCCGTAAAATCTTTTCGGGGCTAAACGGCGTTGAATACAGTCTTACGCCCACCGCGTCGTAAATGGCGTTGGCGATGGCCGCCAGAATGGCGGAAACCAGGCCCTCACCCACCTCCTTGGTGCGGTAAGGTGCATCGGTTTTATAGCGTTCCGTGATCACATCGATATGTTCTGATGCGGCAAGCTCGTGGATGGTCGGCATTCGGTATTCCAGCCAGTTGGGGTTTAACGTCCGGCCCTCTTCCATCAATACCTCTTCCATAAAGGCGTGGCCCAGTGCCATGGACACCTGCCCGTCGACCTGCCCTTCCACCAGCAATGGATTAATCGGAAAACCGCAGTCATGGGCGGTTACTGCCCGGACAAGACGAACGATTCCGGTTTGCGTGTCTACTTCCACTTCGGCCACCTGGGCATCAACTGCATAATTTTCACTCCAGCGCCCCTTGGTTGTCGCCAGGCTGGGATGAAACGGTTCGTCGCGCATCGTGCGCCAATGGCCTTCACCCCTGACAGGATCTCCTCGGTGTTTTTGCACACTCAAGGCAATCAGCTCCCGGTAGGACAGATTGCGTTCCGGAGAGCCGGCCGCGTGGACGGTTTTGTTTGCCATTACCAGATCGGCAATACCGATTTCCATCTTTTCAGCAGCGATATTCAGCAGTTTTTTACGCACTTCGCTGGCCGCCACGCGGGTTGCATTCCCCGTTACATAGGTATTTCCGCTGATCCAGGAACCGATATCAACCGGCGTTGTATCCGTATCCGCTGCAATGACCTGGATTTCCTCCACGGGTATCTTGAGCTCCTCAGCAACGATCTGGCTCAAAACGGTCTCAGCCCCCTGGCCTAGATCCAGAGCTCCCGTCAACAATGTAGCGGTACCGTCGTCATTCATTTTTACGGTAACCGAAGAGCTGTTCGGATAAATGAGCGATCCGCCGAAATAAGCGCTTACCCCCATACCGATACCCCTGCGGATATGATCATCGGCTAAATCGCTTTTGCGCTTCACGCCGTACGTTTGTTTGAATTGGGTATGTTCGGCTGCTTTTTGAATACACTCGATCAGACCGCAATTATGGACATTATCTCCATTGGGGAGTTGCTCGCCTGACACCCGGGCGTTCTTGAGCCGAATTTCAACTGGGTCGATTCCCAATTCCTCGGCAATCATATCCATCTGGGATTCCACTGCAAAGCGCAGCTGAGGTGCGCCATGGCCGCGTTGAGGCGCCCGAACAGGATTATTGGTATATACCGCATACCCCTCGTATTTCAGGTTGGGGAGCCGGTACGGAACCATGGTAAAGCCCCAGGACAAAAAAATGACGACCACACCGCTCCCGCGGTAAGCGCCGCAGTTATTGATGATACGAAGCTGCTGGGCCATCAGGGTTCCATCTTTTTTAACGCCTGTTTTGACCTCGACAATAAGCGGCTGGCCGTGACGATAGGCTGCAAAGATCTCCTCACGCGATGCTTCTACTTTCACCGGTCGGCCCGTTTTTATGGAAAGCAATGCAGCGCAAAATTCATGAGAAAAAAGATCGATCTTCCCGCCAAAGGCGCCGCCCACCCAGGCCTTCTGTACGCGCACCGCGGAAAAAGGCAAACCCAGAGTCCGGGCCAGTTTGGCGCGTTTAAGGAATGGGCCCATGGAGGAGGTCCACACATTGAGCTTGCCTGCTGGTTCATAACTGGCCACGGTCACCTGAGGCTCTAAATACCCGTGGGTTCTTAAATGGCTCTCAAAACGGTCCTCGCGCACGCAGTCTGCTTGAGCAAAGGCGGATTCCACATCACCCCATCCGGTTTCCGTTTTCCCGGCGATATTAACGAATGGCTCCTTTACTTTTGGATGGGTGGCATGAATTTCAGGCGCCCCGGGCTGCATGGCCGTTTCGGGATCGAAAACGGCAGGCAGGGGTTCATAATCTACCCGGATGAGGCTCAAAGCCTCTTCAGCGATATAGGGATCGGTGGCGGCTACCGCCGCGACCTCTTCACCCACAAAGCGCACCCGATCCGCTGCGAGAGGATACTGATCCGGCGGGTATCGCGGGGTTTCCACGAACCCGTGTTTTACACCGGCTGTATCCCGCGCCGTAATCACTGCTTTAACCCCGGTTAATTGCTCGGCGCGCGAGATATCAATATTGAGGATCCGGGCATGGGGATGGGGGCTGCGCAAAATACGACCGATCAGCATACCGGACAATTGGATGTCCCCGGTATACTTCGCTCGACCGGTCACTTTTTCCGGCCCGTCCTTGCGCGGAATCCGCTGCCCGACATAAGATAGTGCGTTCGATTTTTTATTTTCCAGCGACATCTAAACTCTTTTACCTGCTTATCCGGAAAATCCAAGTTGCCATCAGGAAAACTCTCAGTGGGAGCGGCTTCCAGCCGCGAAATCAGCTTACGCGGCTGGAAGCCGCTCCCACATTCAATACCACTTGTTCTTTCTGAATAACCGGACTCTTTTAAATAACAGATGTTGGTAATTCACGAATTATGCTTTTTGCTTCGCCTTGGGTGCAACCGTCACTGCGGCTTGCTGAACGGCTTCAAGGATCTTGTTGTAGCCCGTACAGCGGCACAGATGGCCCTCGAGGGCTTTTTGAATCTGCGGTGTCGACGGACGGGGATTTGCTTTCAGCAAAGCGGTTGTAGACAATACCATGCCCGGTGTGCAGAAACCGCACTGAATGGCGCCGCGGTCCTGGAAGGCTTGCTGGACCGGTGTCAGTGTTTCACCTTCCGACAACCCCTCGATGGTTAAAATTTGTTGCTGCTGGCAATCGACTGCCAGTGTCAGACAGGATAATATCGGTCGACCTGATCTCTAATAACTTCGGCCAGTGTGGTGTTGGGTTCCACGGCCAGTTCGCAGGTTTCACCATTAATGCTGAGTTCAATCAGTCGTTTCATCCCTATTCTCCGGATCGTTTAATTCTATTTTTTCATTCGTCTCGTTTATCGCTTTCGTTCTTGCGGTAAACCATTTTGTAATGCTTTATATTCTGAATATCAAATCCCGCTTCGGACGTGACCTGAAATCAGGAACGTCCAATCGCAGCAGTAGGGCGACCCTCTGTGGCCGCCTTTCCGAGGCCGGCACCCGTCTCCGCTAAAGCTTCGCCGCGCCAGGCAGTGGCCCCGCCAGAGGGTCGGGATGCAAGCACCGGCCCTACTTCAAAATTTCTCGCTCAGGCCGAATGTAGCTCATCGGCGGCTTAACTTTCCCCGAAGTTTTCTGCGCGTTTCGCCGCCCTGACAAGCGTTCGATAAGTCTGAACCTTCAAGCATTGCCTGAGAAACGGGGCCGAATATCCGTGATGCATGACCGGGCGGATCTCACCGGCAACCATTTCGGCTATTTCCTGAAAAAGCTTATCGGAAATCGTTGCGCCGGCCATGGCCTTTTCAGCTTTAGAGGCCCTGACGGGCCCGGTCGAGACTGCGCCGACTGTGATGCGTGCCGCCGAACAGGTGGCGGATCCATTCACCATCTCCAGGCATGCGGCGACCGTAAGCCCGGCGAATTCCACACCGCCTCGCAGGCTGAATTTGCTGAAAGCGGCACCTCTCACCGTTTGCGGATCCGGAATGATGACCTCGCTGATGATTTCATCATGCGAAAGGGCCAGCGGCTGTATGGCATCACCTGAGTAAAGCTTCTCAACAGGAAGCTGCCGGCTACCGTCCGCTGCGACAATTTCCACTTCGGCATCCAGGCTTATGAGAGCCGGTACCGTGTCGGCCGTAAAGACCGCCAGACACTTTTTGCCTTTGGGGATCAGATAACAGCGGTTCCCGGCACGCTTGAAGCAGGGTTCAATAAATTGAAATGCATGGGATTGATTGTAATAGGTGCAACGATTCTCCAGACAGATATTGCCCCCCAGCGTCCCCATGTGCCGAATCTGATTGGATCCCACAAAGGCAATTGCCTCTGCCAGCATTGGCGCATTTTCAAGCACCGCGCGCGAACTGGCAATATCTGTCAGCGGCATCAGGGCATTGATATATAGATTGCCATCACGGCTGACCCGCGGGGGATCGATGGATAGGCCTTTGAGGCTGATGACCACTTCAGGGCGCGTCAGGCCCTGTTTCATGCGCGGAAAAAGGTCGGTGCCGCCGGCAGCCAGACGGGCATTGGCACCATGGCTGCCAAGCAGTTGTGCCGCCTCTTCTATGGATGTCGGGCAAAGGTGTTCAAATTTGGGGAGGAGCAGCGTTGCCACAATCAGGTGCCTTCTTCTCCAGATGAGGGGTTATCGTAACAACAAAAGGATGGGAAAATAAACCGGATGGATCCGGATTGAACCCTTTTTATCAGAGAGTGCACATAAACAGGAGCATCGGTTTTTCTCTACTCCTGCAAGCGTGAAAGAACCCCAGTAGGCTACCGTTCGAAGAATTTGTTGTCAAGCCAAAAAGCAGCCTGGCTGCGGATCCTATTTTACGCTGACTGACTGCAAAATAGGAAGCAGCGCTCTTCTAACCAATGTCTCTGTTATCTCCACCTTATACGCATTCATCCGCATCGGTTTTGCATCCTTAACCGCCGCCTTGGCTGCTGCTGCAATACCCTTTTCACTGGCAACCTTGCCTTTCAGAATTTTTTCTGACTCAACGGCTCTAACGGGTGTCGGAGCGACGGCCCCGAGCACAATTCTCGCATCTTTACAGGTTCCAGCCTTCATGGTGACGACCGTAGCGACGCTGGCAATGGCAAAATCAACGGGCTTTCTTAATGTATATTTGAGAAATTCCTGCCGTACCCCGGCTGCAGGTTTGGGTATCTCTATATGCGTTAAAAGCTCATCGGGTTCGAGGATATTGCCCCGCGGGGTGAAAAACTCATCGACCGATACCCTTCGAACCTTTTGGGAACTTTTGATTTCAAGTCTGGCATCCAGGGCTGTGAGCGCTATCGCAGTGTCTGACGGACAAACCGCAAAACACACCTTTCCCCCCATAATGGCATGATAACGGTTATCGCCTTTGATGGCCTGACAGGGCCCTTTTTCCTTGCGATAGCAAATGATTCTCCCGCCCATGTGGTGAGGGTATCGATAATACCAGCACCGGGTGTCCTGGCACAGATTGCCCCCCAGAGTGGCCATGTTGCGAATTTCAGGTGTCGCAACGGCTTCAGCTGCTTTGGACAGTAAGGGATATTTTTTTCTGATCAGCGGATGCGTAACCACATCGACCAATTTTGTCAGCGCACCTATTTTTAGCCCTTTCCCGTTTTCCTCAATATCATCCAACCCGGGAATGGTTTTGATGTTGATGATGGCTTCGGGATAGCCCGGAAGGATTTCATCTTTGAGTACGCCCAACAAATCCGTGCCACCGGCAATCAGGTTGGCATTGCCTTTAGCTGAGCGCATCAACGCAATGGCTTCGTCGACTGAGGTGGCATTAAAGTGCTTGAATGCCTTCACTTTTTTTATCTCCTGTACCTGGATCTTGCACGAGTCGGAGGTTTTCATATACAGGATTCAGGGATTTATCTTTCCCAAAGCCCTGAGGATTTTATCAGGTGTCAGCGGATACCCTTCCAATCTTATTCCGACGGCATTGGAAGCTGCCATTAACACCGCGCTCGGCCCGGGTGATGTGGAAACCTCTCCAACACCGATCGCCTTGAACCGATGCGTCTGGATGGGTGTCTCCAAAATCTCATTTTCAAATCTGGGCAGTTCGGTAAAGGAACGCCATTTATAATCCATCATATTCAAATTCATAATATGGCCGTTGCTGGTATCCAACACCGATTCTTCGAATATGGCGGTGTCGATTCCGGCAGAACCGATAGCGCCATGCAGCTGCCCAGCAAGGGAGGGCGGATCGATGATCTGACCCACGTCTGTGGCGGTAACAACCCTCAGAAGATCCAGCTTTCCCGTCTCCGTGTCCACTTCGATTTCCACGAACATTGCGATAAAGTTCGGCAGGGAATAGTCGGGTTCAAATCGTCCAAAGCCGGTACAGGTCTGCATCAGCCCGATAACCGACCGCCAGGGCACCCCTTTATCAGGGGTTCCTTTGACAAAAACCATCCCATCTTTGCTATCCAGATCATGGGGTGCTGCTTCCAGCACATCCTCCGCCATTTTAAAAAGCTTTTCTTTGGCGTCCTCGGCGGCTGAGATAACCGCAGACCCCACCGCATAGGTCCCCCGTGAACCCACCAGTCCGAAATCAAAGGGGTTGATCAGGCTGTCGGGAGGAGTCATATTAACCCGTTCAAGGGGAAGTTTTAGCGTTTCGGCAACCATCTTGCAAAGACTGCTTCTTTGACCCATCCCTGGCTCGGCAACGCAGGCATGTATGGTAACGGTGGCATCTGGATTCAGCCGCACGTATGCTTCAGAGACGTCCTCCCCGACATCTGCGTTGCCATGAACGCTAACCCCAACGCCCACCCGTTTCGCTTCTTTAACCGAGGTCGGTTTAAGCCAGCCTTTCCATTTGTCGTTCCAGCCAAAAGTTTGGGCACCGCGTTCGAAGGCTTTAGAATAATCCTTGGACCTCGAAACCCAGCGATTACCGTCCCGCCAGTAGTATCCCTCACCGGGCTTTACATAATTTTGTTTAAAAAATGCAACCGGATCGATATTCCCCTGTTCGAGGGCCTGTGTTAAAATGGGAAGCAGCGCGCTCTCAAGCTCCTGCCCGCCAAAGCCCCTAACGATGCCCGACGCATTTCGATTGGTACAGACTAATTTTGATTTTATATCCCAGTTGGCACAGCGCAGCATGAGCTGCAGCTCGCCCAGCCCCACGGCCACCTGAGCCTGAGCCATGTCTGAAAAAGCGCCTGTGTCAACCAGCCATTCCCCCTGGACGGCCATGACCGTACCGTCCTTTTTAATGCCGACTTTGCCACAAAATCGGGAACCCAACCGTAAAGCAAAGGCCCCGAAATGTTCTTCCTTGCTGAAGCATACTTTTACGGGCCTGCCCGTTGCTTTGGCTAGGGCCGCGGCATAGAGCATGGGCTGGGCGGAATAATTTTTGGATCCGAAACTGCCGCCGCACTGGGTACTGATCGTTCGTATATCGGGGAAACCCATCTTCGAGAGCATGATAAACCGGTGCCAGGAAGCACTCTGGGTTGCCGACCAGACGGTCAGGCTGTTGGGTCCGCTCCACTCGGCAATCACGCCGGGAGGCTCGAGCGGAAGCGGGTTGGGTATATTTTCATAAGAGCCGGTTCCTTCGGCAATATAATCGGAAGCCCCCAGGCCTTTCTCAACATCTCCCAGTTTGACCGAAGACAGGGTTTGGGGCCCGAAGACCGGAATGTCCAGCGGTATGAGATTGCCCGGAAATTCATCATATAGCTGCGGCGCATCGGATTTAATCGCTTCGGCTACATCATAAACCGCCGGCAACTGTTCGTAAGTTACTTCAATCAGATCTAAGGCCGCCTTAGCCATCTGGGCGGTTTCCGCCGCAACCAGGGCAACCGCATCTCCTACGAATCTTAATTTTTTATCCAAAATGCGCACGTGGCGCGGCGTTCCGGTCCGCCATTGGGGAACGTTTTTATGGGTTAAAACGGCCTTTACACCCCGAAATTTCTCGGCTCCGGTGGTGTTGATATTTTTGATCAGTGCATGCGGGTAAGGGCTTCTGAGCACCTTGCCGTGCAGCATTCTGGGAAGTTCAAGGTCATCAATGTATTCTGCCTTACCGGTGACGATATCAACGGCATCTTTGCGGGGGGTTGCTTTGCCAATGAATCTATAGTCTTTTGCGAATTTCATTTTTTCTTTTTTTCCGTAATTGTTTGAAGCGCTTCAACCACCTGATAGTGGCTGATACACCGACAAAAGTGTCCGGAGAGGGCATCTTTAATATCTGTTTCAGTCGGCAACGAATTTCGATTGAGAAGCGCCCGCGATGCCATAATAATGCCGGGCGTACAGAATCCGCATTGAAAGGCGGTACCGTCGATGAAGGTCTGTTGAATTTCGTCAAGCTCGCCCGTTGCCGGATCCGCCAAGCCCTCGATGGTGGTAATCTGCTTTCCATCGCATTCAACGGTCAGTGTCATACAGGATAGAATCGGTATTCCGTCCAGCAAGACCGTGCACGAGCCGCAGGCTCCCTGGTTGCAGCCGACTTTGGTTCCTGATAAACCCAGTGTCTCTCGCAGGGTTTTTGCCAGTGTATCACAGGCGGCCACCTGATAGCGCTGGTCGCCGATTTCAAATTCCTGTAACACGTCATTTACGGTGAGGCGAATCGTATCCCTTTCTTGATTTTTTCTATTTTTCATCGGATTTCCTGTGAAATGGTGTTATTTATCAATTTTGATTTTCATTTTGATATCTTTGATCAATGCTTGTTTATTTATTTTTTCAGCTTTTGTATAAGGCATCTCCTCAACAAACTCGATTCTCTCGGGCAACTGGAGAACTGAAGCGCCCTGGTCCTTTAAAAAGGAAATAATCTTTGCAAAGTCAAGTTCTGCCCCGGACGCGCGCTGCACATATGCACAGATCCTTTCTCCCAATTCAGGATCCGGCATCGGCACGACCGCCACGGCAATGATCCCGGGGTGGGTTGTCATCAGGTTCTCGATGTCAGTAGCGCTGATGCTTTCACCGCCGCGATTGATCATCTCCTTTAGCCGGCCGGTTAGCACAAAATCCCCTGAATCGTTGATCATGGCCTGGTCTCCGGTCCAGAAATACCCATTTTTATCGAATACCTTTTCGTTTTCCTGCGGCATTTTGTAATAGCCTGAGAAAATACCGGGACCTTTGACAATCAGCTCCCCCGGTGTATTGGGTGGCAGCTCATTACCGCTTTCATCCACAATTTTATAGCTATCGTAAGGACAGGTCGGCTGGCCCACAGAGCGGCATACGCGCTCGAGGCTAAAGTGGGGCCTGGTAAGCAGACTCATGCCCTCGGTTCCTCCATAACCATTAAAAAAAGTACAATGAAGTTTTTCATGAACGGACTTGATCAGATCCGGCGAACTCAGACCCCCGCCGCAATGCATTTTTGTCAGTGAGCGCAGGTCGTAGCCTTTGAGGCCATCGAAATGGACCAGCCTGGATGCCAGAGCGGGAACCCAAACAATGGCGGTGACTTTTTCCCTCTCAATGGTTTGGCAAACCACCGGGGGTTCAAATGAGTCCAGCATGATAAGTTTGCCGAAGGTAAAAATGGTTAGACAGATCGCCATGCTGAAGGTCAGGTCATGAGATGCGGGAGCGGCGACCAGGCATATATCATGGTTATTGAATTCACAGGCCCGGGCCGCGTATTCCACCCGGCAAAGATAATCATTGTGGGTTCTGGGAGCTGCTTTGGGCAGCCCGGTTGTTCCGCCGGTGGGCCCCATATGCGCCACTTGCATCGGGTCCGGCCGTTTGCCGGCCAAATTGGACAAATTGTCGTCCGTCAGTTCTGCTTCTTGAATGAGGCTTTCCAGATTTAAAAGGGAACCAGGGCGTGAGGCACGCACAAGAATGACATTTTCAAGGTAAGCGTTGTTCTGTAAGACATCATCGATGATCGGCAAATAATCAGTTTTATGATATCTTTCTGCCACAACCCAATAGTTGGCCTCTGTCAGCTGCAGCAGGTGGCGGATTTCATTCTGGCGGTGTTTTGCCAGCAGCAAAATGGGGATGGCGCCGATTTTCTGGAGTGCAAAGTATGTATAAATAAACTCCGCCCAGTTGGGCAGCTGGACAAGAATTCTATCAAGGGGTTTGATGCCAAGATTTATGAAACCGATAGCTAATTTATCGATGTGGTTTTTAAGCTGGGCATAAGTGAATCGCTTTTCCCCATCGACCAGCGCTTCTTTTTCTGGATAAATATCCGCCGCCTTATCGAGAATACCACATAGGGGAATTCCCGGCCACCAGCGCAGCCGGTTGTATTTAGCCGCATCTTCTTCTTTATAAGGTGTGAAACCGTCTAAGCTCATGTCCCAAAAAGATGTTGCATATGTCGTATGGTATATGTTCGTCAGTCATATGGTTTGTGTGCCCTGGTCGATAGTTATTTTGCTGAAATACTACACGTCAATTACTTCCAGCAATTTTTGAACGTTTTCTATAATGGCATCCGGCATTTCTGTTTCAAGAGCTTCGTATTCGTCAAAACCGGTTAGAACAGCAATCGTTCGCATTCCGGCTGCCTTGCCGGCTTTGATGTCGGTCGTGGTATCACCGACATAAACGCAGTTGCCCGGTTTCGTATCGAGCTGTTGGGCACAAGTTATAAGCGGATCGGGAGCAGGTTTTCTTTTTTCAACGTCATCGGATGTGATAATGGCTTCAAATAAGGTATCGACGCCGGCAATCTTCAGTGGCTGCATTTTAGTTTCCAAATACTGCCGCTGGGTGGAGGTGACCAGACCAATTTTCAATCCGTTTGAAGACAAACTTTCAACAATATGCCCTGCTCCTTGGATTAATTCCAGGTTGTCCGCAAACATCTGTGGTGCGATCTCGTTGATCACCGCCCAGGCCTCATCAATAATTTCTTCTTTCTGACTCAGAACGTCTTGCGGCAAAACGAGCTCCCATTTGAACTCCTCACTTTCTGCCGCCGCCAGGATTTGATTGCGTGAAACCACAGGCAGTTTGAGCCTCTTCAATGCATTTTCAACAATCGCGAAATAAATATCGATCGAATCGATCAGGGTTCCATCCAGATCAAAAATCACCGCTGCCACTTTCAACTTCTTCTGTTTATCAGACATAGTATAAATAGGTTAAGCCTGTTAGCCCTTTGGCCGGTTAAGGCGTTTGGGCCTCGTTAACGGATAAGGACGACACTAACGAAATCGCCATCTTTAACATTGAGAGACGCTTTTATGTTCAGGGGGGCAATAATCTCAATAATGTTTTTAGGATGAACCCTTACTTTTTCATCGGGCAGGATCACCGCGCCGGAGATGTCTCGCAATGAAACTCGAAAAACCAAGGCATTACAAAATTGGGGATCAGGAGAGATCAGCTCAATACCTGTTTTCTGATTCAGCAATTCAAGGGTTGGAAGAAATTCTTCTGGAATTTCCAGGTTAAGGGTCCCCGGATAGGGCTTAAACCCAAGTTTTTCGGCACACTGCTGCTGCACCCAATCAATCTGCGTAAAATAGGCGCCCTCGCCTGCCCCGCTGACAATTTTTCCACTTAGGACCAAGTCTTTTTCCATCAATATCTCAAAAATCAATTAAATCTATACTGTAAAACTAGATCAAAGCGATTTTTCTACCACGAAAACACGAAATCAAAAAATCACGAAATTTATATTATTTAGTGTTTTCTTATTTTCGTGCTTTCGTGGTAATTTTCTCATCTAATTCCAGTTCTCCATTACTCCAAAACTACAAAACTCCATTTTCCCTATTCCTGAAACCATTTCTCCTTTTAAAAATCATCCGGACTTTCTGGCAATTCGCCCTTAACGATTTTCTCCAGTTGGCTGACCAGCGTGTGTCGATCATCAAAAAGGAAGCCAAGGGATTTTATTGCTCTGCCCAACGTCCGGTCAATTGAAGGTTGGCATTCGTTGCGAGCCTCAGAAGTCAGATTTTCATAAGCATCGAGCAGATTATCCACCCAGCTGGACAACGCATCGGTGTCGATTTCAGTCTTAGACCTTCGATAAATATATCCTTCAAAGGCACCGGCTGAGGCGGCAAATTCATAGAGTTGCTGATAAATATGCATGTAAAATTCCTCCGGCAAACCCGTCTGCCTCGCCGTGCTCGCACCCTCCTGCCACGCAATTCATGAGCGGGCAGGTGGCGGGCGTGGGTCGCAAAGATAAAAAACCCTAAATGTTTAGCCGAAAAGTCGAAGGTACCCTAAAAACCTCTGTAGGAGCGGCTGGAAGCCGCTCCCACAACCACATAACTTGTTGATTCCAGATAACCGGAAAACTTTAAATTAAGATTTTACTGCTACTTCCGCAATTTTATTCTGATTTCGCTGTCGAGCACATCAATATAATAATTTTTGAAATCGGTTTTTTCGATCAAGGCGGTCGCCTGCTCACGCGTGTAGGTTTTAATCGGCTTATGTAAACCGAACAATTGAAACAACAACAGAAAAAATCGTTCCCGCAAATTCAGAGATGCCTTCCATTTTTTGCGATCAACCTGTGATGCCACTTTGGCCGGGTCAAAAATCCATGCTTCCCTGTCCGCTTTTAGCACCCGATAAATTTCCTGCAAAACATTGACCGGCTCTTTGAGTGAATGCAGCATGCCGGTGCTGATGACCAGATCAAATGATGCATCTTCAAACTCCAGCCTGCCGGCATTTCCGGTTTGAAAATGCAAGCGATCGGCGAATCCGGCTTTGGCAGCATTTGAGCGTGCCATTTGAATCAATTTACGACTTAAATCAACTCCAATGATATGAATATCTGAAGACTTTTTCACGATTTCGATCGGCAAATACCCGGGTCCGGTACCCAGGTCCAAAATGCTACCGCGAGCCATATGGGCAGCAATTTCTTCGGCCACGTGACGGTAATAGCTGCCGATCACCAGGCGGGTGGCTTTTTCGTAAGCGGACGCCAGAACCCCGGGGATCCTCTCTATCTTGATCCATGGTTTCATTGGTTGATGACTGAATCGATTTTCCGTAATTGAAACGTTTTCTCCTACAACCGCACAACCGATTAATCCGCGCTTCCCTATTTCGGAACATTATTAAGGCAAGCGGTATAAAAGTCAATTGAATATCCATTCCCAGATAGCATCAAGTCCCACAAATATATTAGAAGCCATCTCAAAATTATCAGTTCATCTTCGAAGGCAGAGAAAAGAAGTCCCTAAGGTGCTCTAAAGTTAGCAGTGCCTAAAGTGACTAAAATGAGCTCAAATGCCTAAAGCTATAGGCTCTGCGTCTCTGCGGTGAAACATATAAAAATGACAGAATTCCTCAATTTTAGGCATTTTTATCCGCCTCTGGAGGATTAGATCATTTTTAACTTTAGCTCATTTATTGTTGAGGCACTTTTTGCAAGTTAAAACTGCGCCATCGGGACTTAAATGTATTTTGAGATCGGTTCTACATAAGTATAATAGCAAGCATCAGAAAACAGTCGGGCTTGCAGAAATCAACTTTTATTGATACTGGTCATTTCAGGTCTGGGATAAATTTAAAACATAGCCGTATAGAGGAGATCATTGATGAAATTGTTCGAGCCATACCGCATTAATAAAAAGCTGCAGCTCAAAAATCATATCATGATGCCTCCCGTGGTCACCCGCTTGGCAACCACAACAGGTCACGTAACAGACGCACTCATAGACCGTTATATGCTTTATGCCAAAGGGGGTGCGGGTATTGTCGTAACGGAAGCGGTTTCGGTTAAAAAGCAAAAAAGTGGACAGCTACTGCGTCTCAATGATGATGAATTTATTCCCGGGCTAAAAGAGCTGACCGAGAGGGTTCACGGGGAGACCGATGCCAAAATTGCGCCCCAGATTATCCATTTTTTAAAGATTGCCCGCAGCGGATATCGCCAGAAAGTCGAGGACCTATCTTTGGCGGAGGTCAAGGAGATACCCGAATTATTCGGACAGGCCGCTTACCGGGCCCGCCAGGCGGGCTTTGACGCCGTGGAGCTGCATTTTGCTCATGCTTACACCATGGCATCTTTTTTATCCCGCTACAATAAGCGAAAAGACGACTACGGCGGCTCCTTGAAAAAGCGTTTGCGCCTGGCCGAAGAAGTTGTGGAAGCCAGTCGCAAGGCAGTCGGAGATGATTTTGTGCTCGGCGCCCGAATGAATGGTGATGAATTTACAGCGGGCGGCAATACATTAAAGCAGTCACGACCGATCGCTTTGCGGCTGGCCGAGATGGGGCTTGACTACATCAGTGTTTCCGCCGGCGGAAAATTTGAAGACGCCGTTCCAAAAGAAGGTGAAGCCCTTGACCCCTATACCGGCTACAGCGGATCCAGAACCATGCCGCCAAAATGGATGCCGGAGAAAGTCAATGTGTATTTGGCGACAGACATCAAAAGCACTTTGAACGCCGCCGGATTTTTCCCAAGCATCATAACTGCCGGCAGAATTCTTAGCGCTGATGCGGCCGAAGGTATTCTGCAAAACAGCGAAGCCGACATGGTGGCCATCGGGCGCCCGATACTTTGCGACCCATACTGGCCCAACAAGCTTAAGGAGGCTCGCGAAAAAGAAATCTTGAAATGTATTTATTGCAACGAATGCCGTGAAGCTGAAGGCGCATTTGAGGAGGTTACCTGTATTCAGTGGAAAAGGAAAAATGGTTCCGTCGTCGTGCCCGATCCATAACCGGATGATCGACCTAACAAAAACAGCAATTATCAGAACTCCGGGCTCTGAGAAAGGAAACCGTTATGACCCTGGAAGGCTTTATCCCGTACGATTCCAAGGCGGCAGAGCGCTATGAGAAAAAACGCTGGTGGCTGGGAATAACTCTTGGAGATATGCTCGATAAAGCCGCCGATCTTTATCCCCGCAAAGAAGCGTTGATCGGGTCCGGCAGGCGCTATACTTACAGCGAACTGCGCCGTCAAGCCGATACGATGGCATACCGCCTGCTGCAGACCGGGTTTAAACCCGGCGAACGAGTCCTTCTGCAACTTCCCAACTGGCCCGAATTTGTCATATCATATTTCGCCTTACAAAAGGCCGGTCTTATCGTGGTCCTGCTCACCGTAAACCACACCGCCAGAGAAATCTCCCACCTGATTGACCTTACCCGGCCCGGCGGCTGGATCCTTCCCGATAGCTACCGCCAGACCAATTTTTTACCATTGATCAAACAGATTCAGGAAAAAAATCCCGCATTGGACAAAATCGTCCTTGCAGGTCCGCAAATACCGGACGGGTATCTAGGACTGGATGACCTGATTCAGCCCGGCTTAAGGGATCAGGATATCCAAGAGGTGCTAGAAGAGGCCCGGCCGAAGCCACACGATGTCTGTCAGATCCTTCCGTCAGGCGGCACCACCGGACTTCCCAAGGGTGCCCCCAGGACCCACAACGATTACCTCTGTAATGTGGAGTATAAATCACGCGCCTGGCATATCAATGTCAACGATAACTGTCTGGTGGCAACCACCGTAGGGCATAATCTGGCCTTGTTGGTCTGCATTACCGGCCCCCTGTTCCATGGCGCCACCGTTGTCATGCTGGATTCCACCTATCCCCGGGACTTCTGCCAGATCGTGCAGGATGAAAAAATTACCTGTGCCGGTTTGGTGCCCACCCTGATCAGCCGGATTGTGAACTATGAAAAACTGGCCGACTATGATTTGAGTTCATTGCGCAAGATCTATGTGGGTGCTGCCAACAGCCCACCCGATCTGGTACAAAAGGTTGAGGACAAAATTGGCGCGCGCTACATCAACGCATTTGGCATGGTGGAAGGCCCCTGCGCCCAGACCCGCCCGGATGATCCCATCGAAATCCGATCCCAATCCATCGGGCGGCCGGTATGCCCCTATGACGAAATCATAACCGTTGATTTGGAAGGCAATCCAACACCCCCATCGCAGGAAGGCGAGCTGGTTGCCAGAGGGCCCGGCATTTTTACCGGCTATTTCAGAAACCCCCAGGCCAATGAAGGCGCATTTACACCCGATGGTTACTTTCGCACCGGAGACCTGGCAGTTATCGATAAAAACGGGACCCTTCGCATCACCGGACGGGTTAAGGATATCATTATACGCGGCGGAGAAAATATCGGCGCTCAGGAAGTCGAAGAACTCATCTCGTCGCATCCTTCCGTAGAATATGTAGCCGTTGTCGGAATGCCGGACCCGGATCTCGGCGAACAGATTTGCGCCTATATTAAACACGTCAAAGCGGCGAGCTTAACGCATGAAGATATCATTGATCATCTGAAACAAATCGGCGCATCCAAAAAATTTTTCCCGGCCAGAATTGAGTTCGTCGAGGAAATTCCGCTGACGGCCGCCGGGAAAGCCGATAAAAAAATTCTGAAAAAAGATATCGAGAAAAGGAGTGATACATGAGCCTAAAAGGAAAAACAGCGATTGTGACGGGCGGGTCCCGCGGAATCGGGCGAGCGATTGCCCTGCGGCTGGCAAAAGATGGTGCCAATATTGGCGTCTTGAACCTTCAAAAGGATCTGGGGCTTAAAGCTGCCGAAGAAATCCGTGAATGCGGCGTTGAGGCCATGCCGCTTGCCTGCGATTTGACGGATTATAACATGGTAAAAACGTCTGTGGAAAGAATTCACCAGGAGTGGGGCTCTATTGACATTCTCATCAATAATGCCGGAATTGATGAATCCCGCTACTTTGTGGAGACCGATGAAAATTTATGGGAAAAAATCATCAATGTGAATTACAAAAGTTTTCTCATCGCTTCACATGTTTGCATCCCCATCATGATGGATCAAAAGAGCGGCAACATCGTGAGTCTGGGCTCAGATGCCGGAAGAATCGGCAACCCCGGGGAGGTCCTTTATTGCGGCACCAAGGCGGCCATCATGGCAAGTTCCAAAGCGCTGGCCAAAGAATTGGCCCGATATAACATCCGGGTAAACTGCGTCAGCCCGGGTCCGGTGCAGACCGATCTCTGGACCAACCTGCACTCGGGCGAAAAAGGTCAAAAATACAGTGAGGCGGTGACCCGCGTCATCCCGCTCAGACGCCTGGGCGAACCCGAAGATGTGGCGGATGTGGTCGCTTTTTTTGTCAGCGATGATTCAAGATATCTAACCGGTCAGGTTCTGAGTGTTGACGGAGGCCTGACAATGATCGGATAGAAAAGGAATCATGTCATTTTTATAGGATTCACCGCAGAGACGCAAAGCGCGCAAAGAAAAAAATTCTTTATTAAAACCTTTGCGCACTCTGCGCCTCTGCGGTGAGCTATCGCTTTCTTCACTTCCTGCCTCAGCTCACTTTAGCCACTTTTAGGCTTTTATCCTGTTCTGAGGTTTTGATACCACTTCTAAACTACGCGAAGGAGATGCATATGGATTTTAATTTGCCCGATGAAATTATAAAATATAAAGACGAAGCCCGTGAGTGGGTGGAAAATGTTTTAGATCCGCTGTCGAAACCACTCGAAGAAGATGAGAAGCTGCCCGCTGAACTTGTGGCAGAACTCAAAAAGGGGCGATTCTTTGGCCTCACCATCCCTCAAGAATACGGAGGCCAGGGCTGGCGTGCGGTGGAGTGGTTTCCGGTTCTTGAAGAGTTGGCCAAGGCCTATGCGACGGTTAGATTGATCGCCCACACCATGAATGGTTTGTTCTGGCGCCCGATCCTTCATTTTGGAACCGAAGAACAAAAGAAAAAGTATTTACCGCAGCTGGCATCCGGCGAGATCTGGGCCGCTAACAGCCTGACCGAGCCCGAAGCCGGCACCGGTAAGGATATCAACTCCAGGGCCCAAAAAGATGGCGATGATTATATCCTAAACGGCCACAAGTGGCTCATCACGCTGTTTCCGGGCTACACCAAACTCATCTATGCTTTTGCAGCCACCGAAGAAGGCATTACTTCTTTTTTAATTGACCTGCCAAGTGAGGGACTGGTGCTTAAACCCATGGAAAAGATGATGGGCTGCGTGGGACCGCGCCATTACAATGTGATCTACAAAAACTGTCGGGTGCCGTCCGCCAGCATCCTGGGCGAAAAAGGCAAGGGCCTGGAGGTGGCCTTTGGAATGCTGCACCTGAGCCGGGTCTCCATTGCGTTTTGCTGCGTCGGCTTGGCCCAGCGCATGCTGGATCTGGCAATTGATTATGCCAAGCAAAGAACGACCTTTGGCAAGCTCCTTGCCAAACGGCAGGCCATTCAAAACAACATCGCCCAGATGGGCACCGAAATCCAGGCTGCCCGCTTGCTGGCATACGAAGCGGCCTGGAAATTCGATCAGGGCATGGATATCGTTAAAGAAGCCGCCATGGCGAAACTGTTCGCGGAGCAAGTTTTGACACGCGTTTCGGAAATGGCTTTACGAATACACGGCGGCATCGGTTACACCCGGGCCTATCCGATTGAGCGCCATTTTCGGGATGCGCGCTCGTATCATTTTGAAGAAGGAACCGAAGAGATTCAAAAACTTTTAATTTCGAGGTATTTACTGAGGTAAAAAAAATGAATAAAAAAAACAACGTATTCTACTGGCTGCCGTGTTCGGTGGTGTTCGTCAGCACCGCCCATGAAGGCAAAAGAGATATCATGACGGCTACCGCTATGTTTGTGTCCGAAAAGGAACCACTGCTGGTCATCAGTGTGGCACAAGGCCATCTGACCGAAAAATTAATTGTGGAGACCGGCAAATTTACCTTAATCATCGCCGGAGATGATCAAAAACAAATGGCCATGCAGGTGGGCAGCGCCAAGGGTGAAGACACTGATAAGTTTGAACGCTTCTCCATCAAGACGGTTGTAAGGTCCGGCGAGACCGCTCCGGTTCCGGAGGGAGCGGCCGCCTGGATGGATTGTGAGGTTCAGAGTTCAAGTGAAATCAATGGATACCACATATTCATCGGGCGGGTAGTGGATCAGAACGATACGGGCAAACCACCGCTCGTCTGGCATAAAGATGGATTCTTTAAGCTGGGACCAGCTTAAAGTGGCATAGAGCATAGCGCAGGGCGCATGGCGTAAAAGCTTTGTACATTTGACTTCATGTTGAACTTTGAAACAAATTTTAAAAGCAAATATTCACGCTCTGCGCTTTGCCCTTTGCGCTATGCCTCTCCGACGAATCTGGAAGTGTCGTATTATTATATCAGAACAAAGGGTGCTACATGAGCAAAAAACATGTCATCGCTGTGGTCGGGACTTTTGACACCAAGGCTGAAGAGCATATTTTTCTAAAAGATCGCATCGAGCAAATGGGCTTGGATGTTTTAGCGGTTAATGTCGGCACAAAAGGCCCATCGCCGACCCCGGTTGATCTGGACCTGTACAAATTGGTTATCGAGAACAATCCGGCAGTAAGAGACAGCAGAGATAAAGCTGTTGCGGCCATGATCGATGAAGCCAGAAGCCGCATCAAAAAAATCTATGATGCTAATGAAATTTCCGGAATGATCTCGGCCGGCGGCGGCACCGGTACCCATATCGCAACGTCGATCATGCATGAGCTGCCGCTGGGCGCCCCCAAAGTTATGGTGTCCACCGTAGCGTCCCGCAATATGGCCAAAACCGTCGGGACCAAAGATATTACCATGCTCCACAGCGTCGCCGACCTGCTGGGTGTCAACAGCGTTTCGGGCCGTATTCTGGATAAAGCCGCGGCCGGCATCTGCGGGATGGTCCAAAGCAGTTGGCAGCCGGATCAAAACAAAAAACGGATCGCCCTGCCCTTTTTTGGGTTTATTACGCCGGGAGCTGAGGCAACGCGGCAGGCCCTGGAAAAGCGCGGATACGAGGTGATTGCATTCCATGCCAACGGCATCGGGGGCATGGCCATGGAGGAACTGGCGGCTCAAGGGTATTTCCACGGTATCCTCGACCTGGCTACCCATGAACTGGCCGATCACCTGCTGGACGGGTATTGCGGCAATATCGGGCCCCAGCGATTCGAACCGGCCCAGGGGCAATCGATACCCCGTCTGGTTGTACCGGGGGGGCTTGATTGTGCAGTTTTGGAATTCACCCGACAAGATATTCCAGACCAATATAAAGACCGCAAGATCTTTTTTTATGATTTCCGCTCTGCCATTCGTCTGAACGAAGAAGAAACCCGAACGCTGGCCGGACAGCTATCAGAAAAATTAAATAAAGACCCTTCAAATATAAAAATATTAATTCCTTTGCAAGGATGGTCGGAGGCGGATCGCGAAGGCGGTCCCCTCTATGACCCGCCCATGAATCAGTTTTTCACAGAGTACTTGAGGGAAAGACTCGATTCCAAAATTGAGTTCCAGGATATCGACCTTCACATCAATGATCCTGAATTTGGGGAGATCGCTGCACAGGTGATGGATGGTATGGTGCAAAAAAAATGAAAAGGATGACCAAGCGGGGCAAAAGGACGATCGGATTATCACAGTTTCCGGATATGGCATCTCGTGGATTTGAGATTTGGGAACCCTGAAATCGGGTCTGCATTTTCAGCCCCGGTCAACTCGTTAACGTTGGCCTCTTCCCAGCCCTGCGAAATATGGATCGTATCCGGCAGAATTCTACGGGTAAGGCAGGCCTTTAGTCGAATCTTCCCAAAAGGTGATCGTATTTCCGACATTTCACCTTCTGAAATACGGTAGTTATTTGCTGTGACGGGATGGATTTCAAAAGCGGGTTCGGGTGACATCTTTCTCAGTTTTGATATGTAGCGATACTGCCAGTGAGTGTAACAGGGAAGATTTCCACCGGTCGTTAAAAGAAGTGGAAATTCACCCCCGTATTCAACAAACTCCCCCACATTTTCCCTGACCGGTGAAGGATCAAATCCAAAATCATCAAGCAGTTTAGGGTAGAACTCAACCTTACCTGTCGCGGTGGAAAATCCTTCTCGTTCATACTTCTTATAACGACGCTTATCAAATTCATAGATTCCACCTTGAGAAATGAGGTCCTGATAGGTAATGCCAAGCTCATGAAGCAGGTCATCGATGCCCTCTTCACAGCTTTGCCATGGGAAGTACTCACCAAGTCCCATGTGGTGGGCCAATTTTACCCAGATCATTTGATCGGGTAGTCCGTGGACAGGCTCCACCACCCTTCTTCTCAGAGTGATATAAGGAAGATTTTGATAGACACTGACCCGATGTTCATCTCTCTCTAAAAAGGTGCAGGCCGGAAGAACGACATTGGCATACTGACTGTCCGGTGACTGAACGACGTCGATCATCATGAGAAATTCCAGCTTTTGGAGTGCCCGGCGAGTGCGGGTACTGTTCGGCCATTCCAGGGAGGGGTTTCCTCCGGCAATGATCAACGCTTTGATGGGATAGGGGCGTTCATCCAGTATTGCCCCCGCAAGACTGAGGGCATGGGCTTCCTTACGTGCCTGGCAGAAAAGCGGGAAGGCTTCCGAACCTATTGGCGGTATCGAAGGTACGGATAGCGGTGCAGTGATGTCATGCAGTGAAGGCCGGGGTGTAAAAAGGTCGCCGCCGGAAATATCCAGGTTGCCGGTGACGGCTTTCAGGATGGCCAGAAGACGCATCGTCTGCACCCCGCAGCTGTGGTGCTCTAAACCGTTTCCGGTAAATATGCCGGCCGGTTTGGCCAGTGCATAGGAGCGGGCGACCTGACGAACCAGATCGGAGGAGATTCCGGTCACGTTTTGTCCTGCTTCAGGCGAAAAGCGGTCGGCAGATACAGTTTCAAAGAGATGACCGAACCCGTTAATCCATTCGGCCGCAAATGCCTTGTCCCATATCTCCTCGCGGAATATGACGTGCAGCATGTTCAAGGCGAGAACTTCATCACATCCCGGTCTGACCGCCAGATGGATGTCTGCCTTTGAAGCCGTTTCAGTCTTGCGGGGATCAATAACAACGAGCTTGCCGTCTCTTTTTTTGAGACGGCTGATTTCTCCGGGGATAAAAGGTTCGTTGGAGATGAGCGGGTTTCCGCCCCAGATCATTAAAAACCGTGTGTTGTGAATATCCGGTTTGGTCAAAGCGCCGAAGGTAAGGGTCTCTGCTATGGTTCGCGATGCATTGCACAAAGAACCGACCCCCATAAAATTGGGCGTGCCGTATACATTGGCAAAGCGCTTCATATAATACTTAATTTCCTGATGGCCGACGCCCTCACCATGATAAATGGCCAGGCTCGCGGGACCATACTGATCTCTTAGCCGATTCAGCGATTCGGCAGCATAATCCATAGATTGGTCCCATTCGGCAGGAACAAATTTGCCGTCTTTCTTGATCAGGGGAGTTGTCAGTCGTCGGGGGTGGTGGAAAAAATCAATAGCCGCCCTGCCCTTGGCGCAGAGCCAGCCCTTGTTGAACGGGTGTTCCCTGCGGCCCTTTACGCTTACCGGTTGTCCTCCATCAACGCCAACTTCGATCCCGCAGCCATGGTCGCACATCCGGCAAATGGTGGCTATCGCGTCAGCTGTTTTCATCGAGTTTGAGGACATCTCTATTTCCAGATCTCCCTCATTTTCATCCTTTTCCCGTACCCAAAAACATCATCCATCCATAGATAGAAGCTATCGAAGCGGGGCAAATTCTTTACATGCCATCGAACAAAACTGTGAAACCCCGTATCCGGCTTGTTGAAGACACAGACCCGGATGCAGTTGGCGCAGTCTCCCTTATTCCGCACCCAGAATTGAAAGCATTTCTCAGGATTGATATACCATTTGTAAATTCCGTGATTGTTGGATATCGTGGGCCCTACCGTGGTGGGTTTATCAAAACTGATAGCCTGTCCCGGGCATACCTTGGCACACTTGCCGCAGACTGCGCACATCTCTCCGACGCCGATTTCAATGGGTTTATCCGGTACCAGCGGTAAATTGGTGAGTACCTTGCTAATCCGTACGCGCGGACCAAATCGGGGTGCGATTAAGAGGCCATGACGTCCAAGTTCACCCAGACCGGCATCGACCGCCATAGGGATGCTTAGCGCCGTATCATTGCCACAAGGGATAGCCTTATAGCCTAAATCTCGAATAAAGTGGGCCACAGATGAGGCCATGTAGGCCATCATTGAGTAACCCCGTCCCGTAGCGGCATTCTCGCCATAGGCCGGTGCCGTCCGCATTAAAGTGTAATCCATCTCGTGAAGCATGACGATGGCGTATTCAAACGTATCGGGAATATCATCTATGGCAGAATGATCCAGCGTGCGGGGATCAAAACGATGAGAATAGATCCAGCGTCGATCCAACTTGCAGATCCCGACCGAAGATGCCCCCATGAAGATGGCCGCCTTTTTTACAATGCGCGTCATCTCCACTGGATCTGCAGCCCATTTTTCTCCCGGCGGTATACGGTCCCTGGCTGCAATATCGGCTGCGTCCGGGTACCATTCATACAAGCCTTCATTGCCGACAATGTTGCCAAACCCCCACCATCTCTCCAGATACCAGGAACCCATGGCGAAGGCCCAGTCCAGCAGGGTATAGCCTTCATCATTCTTGAAGTTGCGCACTCCATAGTGTTTTTTGCCCAATTCCAGTATTTCAGCATCGGACCGTTCAGGATCCCTCGGTCTGGAGAACATTGTATTTCTTTGATCAAATTGCCCAGCTTCTCCATAGCCTATTTTCTGCGCATGCTTTTTCATGACTGCCGGTCAATTTTCCTTTACATTTGAATTGCACTTTGCCTCGGCCAATGCTGCATGAGCCATCTCCTTGGCCGCGGGTGTAAAGAGCCAATCATCTATCACCGTATCAAGCCATTTCACGTAGCTGTCGCGTGGAATTCCGAATCGGGTGTGATCAATATCCACACCGGCCGGTGTAAATCGCCACAACTTATCGGCATCTTTCACCAATTGATCATTGAGGGAAAGCGCCTCCTGACGGGTATCGTGGCCATCGATGATGGATAAAATTTCGGGGATTTTTTCTTTATCGTAATTGAGGCGTATTAGAATTTCCTCCGCAATTTTTACGCCTTCGGTCTCGTGGATTCGTCGAGTTTTTTTGTCTTTGACCTTGGGCCCAAAGGCGCTTAACTGCTTCTCCTCGGGCACCATCTTCCACCCCACATCATGCAAAACGATGGCCGGCAAGACAATCTCTTCATCGGCATTTGGGTAATGGGCCAGTAATCGGCAGGCAAAATCAAAAGACCCGGATACGTGGACATCGTTCTGGCGCGTGTCAAGGTAAGGCTTCGCTTTCCTGTAAATCCTGTCGTAAACCGAATCGGGTTGAGTTCTTATTTCCAAATATTCTCCATTTTTTCAAGACAGACATTCATATTTTGCCGGGTGCCCGCTTATATCTTTGTTCTTTGATATCTTCCGCATCCAGATATTATTCCAAGGAAATCATTTCGTTCTTGGCAATGCATCGAATTTCAGTAACTTCTTCCATGCTCAGCCGACCTCGATTAGCTAACTTTGAGTGTCTCTCCATAAGCAGCCTTCAACGCTTTTGATAACTCTGCGCCTCCTTTGGTTGCCTCCTGTTCCAGGTTTTTATTCCAGGAGTGCAGGCTTCTGATCGTTTGCAGGATAGATTTTAGCTCCTGGAGGTAGATTCCGGCGGCCTCGCTTCCCTCTTTGGCAGACCGTACAACAGAATCCGCGGCCAAAATCCCGCTCTTTAGAGCCGTGCCAATTCCCTCAAAGGTTATCGGCAACAGCAGCCCGGCGGCATCTCCGATAAGTAAAACATTTCCTTTGGCGGGGGAGAAGGAGCCTGAAATCAGGGCTTCGTGCAGCCGTGGTATTAAACAGCCGTCCTTCCAGATGGCTTTGCTCTTGGTATTAAAGCCATATTTAACTAAACTTTGATTGATCTCATTCCTGAGCTCTTTGATACCACTGCCTTCAATCAGAAAGCAGTCGCCTTTATGGTTAAGTCCGAAGCGGGGGCGGGAGCGACATTTCGGGAAAAACCAGTGGAAGTAGTCCTTCTCCAGGTCCAGTGCTCCGTCATAGCATTCCCGCATCGGCACAGAGTATTGAACTTTGAGCAAGGGAAATAAGGATTTCCTGACAGCCGAAGCGCCACCATCAGCCCCAATGGCAAACCTTGATTTAAGCTCCTGCGGCGTCTTATCCTGCATCATCGTTACGGTGCAGGCGCCAGCCTTTTGACTCACCCCAATTACCTTGGCCCCTTCCCATATTTCGACACCGTCTTCCCGTGCCATCTGTATCATCCAGAAATCCAGATCCTTTCTCCAGGCCAGCGGAGTTTTACACAAGATACGTTGCTGTTGCGCCCCGGGCACATGCATCATGTGACCGGATAATTGATAGGGGTCAACCAGGATCTCAAGCGGGATTGTTCCGAAATCCTGCTGAATGATATCGTTGGCCCACGGGCCCATCACCATGCCGGAACACACCTTATCGCGCGGCAGCTTTTTTCGCTCTAGCAGCAATGTTTTTAATCCGCTTTGAGCACATCTTTTAGCTGCGACGGAACCGCCGGGACCACCGCCAACCACGATGACATCATACATAATTAAATGCCTTTATAGTTAAAACTGCCAAACTCTCCACCAGGCTGCAGTAGATCAAGTCAGCCGCTTCGCCCCAATTGGAATGTTGGAATGCTGGAATCCTGAAATGATGGGTGTTTGAGTTTTGCAAGGTGTATTACCGGCCTTCAATTACACGCTCCGGCTCGATCAAACGTAAAAAATCCAGGGCCGGAGGTGAGAGATTTGCTTCTTTGGAATAGACAATATCCGTTTGAACCAGGATAGGTCCTTCCTCGACATCGAAGGGTTTGAGAAGCCCCATCTTGGCTTCAAGCTCAACTTCGGGTTTGTAAAGAAACGAAATACCATGTCCTTTGATAATATACTCTTTGATAAACTCTACACTTCCAGCTTCCACAAGCACAGAAGGTTTCAAATCATAAGAATTAAGCATCGAAAGTATGGCATGCCTCGAGCCGGAGCCACTTTCCCGGATAATGATCGGCTCATTTTTCAGGTCACGCAGAGAGACGCTTCTTTTCTTTGCAAATCGGTGTTGGGGTGATACCACCAGACAAAACTCCTCGCGATTATAAGGCACGACCTTCAGTTTGTTTAAACCCGGCAACCTGCCAATAATTCCAAGATCGTATTTAAACACCATCAGCCCGTCGGCAATCTCCTGGGAGCTTCCGACTTTCAGAGAGACCCTGACTGTGGGGAACCGCTCCTGGAAGCGCGAAAGCAGTTCCGGCATGAGGTGTCGCGCAAAGCTTCTGGTTGTACCAATGGTAAGGGATCCCCGATTTAGATCTCCCCAGCTTTTCAAGGCATGCTCCAGCTCCCCGACAATCAAAAAAATCCGTTCGGCATAGCCAAAAAGAGCCGTACCAGCGTCAGTCAGCTGAAGCTCATTGCCGTACTTTCTGAAAAGTTGGATGTCAAGATTCTTCTCAAAGGACTTAATCTGCATGGTAACTGCCGGCTGGGTAACATGAAGCGCCTCGGCAGCTTTGGTGATGCTTTTTTCTCTGGCGGCCAGGTAAAATGCTCTGAGCTGGTTTAGATTGATGTGCATATGCGTGACTCGGAGTCGGTATAAGAAAATCTTATAAGCATATAAAATTAATTGGATTGACATGTCAATCCAAAAAAACTTACAAAAGTCATTACAATTAATTCAAATTAATGATTCTCATTCACCGAGCTGCCGGAAGAAGGAGGAGGAGATGGCGGAATACGACGGAATTATCATAGGTGCCGGACCCAATGGTCTGCTCACGGCTTCTTATTTGGCCAAAGCAGGCCTCAAGATCCTGCTGCTGGAGAGAAGGTTTGAAATGGGCGGTGGATTGTGTT
>WOR8_10002001_pt1 | contig 32792 bp, 25 predicted proteins | sample DeeMarSeWOR38_10_FD_19890 | JGI IMG/M metagenome (IMG submission 19890) | reverse complement strand
AGACAACTGTTTGTTTGAAACAGGCGGCCAATCCCTCCGCCGCCGAATCCGCAACATATGTAAATGGGAAATAAATGGGCTGCATAGTTAGTCAATTTTTTGATCCTGCAGGACAACTCCTCGCGACCTCAATTGTTCACGAATTTCATCGGCCTTCCCCCAATTCTTTTCCGACCGGGCTTTATTTCGCGCATCCATCAAACGTTGGATTTCCACCTCATACCTCACCGTTTCAAAATTGAGGAACCCAAGGACCGAATCAATGCGTCTCAGAGCCTCCAGTATTTTTGACGCGTCGTCGCGATTAATTCCCCGGTCATCAGCAAGCCGGTTAATGGTTTTAATGCTCTTGAATAACGCGGCCATCGCGGCTGATATATTCAGATCGTCATCCATGGCGCTCGTAAAACCGTGTTTGATATCATAGAGGAGTTGGTCCAAATCCGAGTAAGGTTGCCCATCTCGAATATGTTGAAGGGTATGAATACATTGATCCATCCGTTTCAATGCGCGCATGGCTTCTTTCAATCGACTTTCAGAATACGTAATGGGTCTTCTGTAATGGGTTGAAAATAGCCAGTAGCGTATTAATCGTCCTGAGTACCCCTTCCGGGCAAGATCATCCAGATTAAAACCGGCATCGTTTTCATCCACTTTTTTGCCGTCAATTAGGATTCGATCACAATGGATCCAATAGCGGGCCAGTGGTTTTCCGGTCACTGCCTTCGCAATGGCGTTCACGTTTTCATGATGCGGGAAAAGCAATTCGCGGCTGCTGGCATACACGTCGTAATTTTCGCCCAAAAATTTCATGGACATGGCCGCACACTGTATGTGCCATGAAGGACGAACATTTCCCCAATCGGTTTTGGTGAAAATTCCCCGTTTTAACTCCGAAAGCCTCGAGCGCTTGAACAAGGTGAAATCCCTGGGATTTGCTTTCTCATATTCATCGAGGTCAACGGTGGCGCCCAGCTTAATTTTATTAATATCGATCCCGGATAATTGGCCGTAGTCTGAAAAGCGTGAAATATCAAAATATAATGAGCGCAGTTTCTCATAAGCATATCCACGACTGACAAGTTTTTGCGAGAGAGTCACCATCTCATCGATATGTTGGCTGGCTCGCGGATATTTTTCGGCTGCGCTGACATTCAGGACGGATAGGTCTTTTTTAAATTGCTCAATTTGGCCTTCTACAAAAGTCTCCAGATCCATTCCGGCTTGCTCGGAGGCCTGGATGGTTTTGTCGTCCAAATCCGTGATGGCAACGATATGCTGAACTCGGTATCCGCGATATTCTAAATAGCGACGGAGTTGATCGGCAAACACATAGCGGCGCATTTCACCCAGATGCATGCGGGCATGAGCAGCAGGGCCATAGGAGTAGATGGAAACGTTCCCGGCAATATTCGGTTCGAAAGGCTCCTTCGTTTTACTCAGGGTGTTGAAAAAGGTTAAACCGATTTCGTCGCGCACAGCAAAAAGTGAGGTGCTCAGGTATCGTTCGCCGCCGTCGGGCAATATGACAACGACCGTCCCGTCAGTCATCTGCTCCACTTTTTTTAGGGCGGCCGCCATGGCGGCTCCGCTGCTCATCCCCACCAGCAGACCCTCGATTTTTGATAGACGCCTTGCCATATCAAACGCTTCTTCATCATCAACATTGACTTTTTCATCCAGAAGCTGTTTCTGAAAAATCTCAGGACAATAGGCTTCTTTCATGTTTTTGAGCCCCTGGATCTTATGGCCGAGATACGGTTCAACGCCGATGATTTGAATCTCGGGATTGAGTTCTTTTAATCGCCGAGAAGCGCCCATCAAGGTTCCGGTCGTCCCCAAACAGGCAACCAACGTCGTTACAGCCCCATCGGTCTGATCCCAGACTTCCTGGGCCGTACCGTAGTAGTGGGCACGCCAATTCGCTTCATTATTGAACTGATCCACCACATAATATCGATCCGGGTATTCCCGGGCGAGACGATACACTTCCTCGATAGCTCCGTCAGTTCCCAGGTGTCCCGGGGTGAGAAGAATTTCGGCTCCTCGCGCCCTCAAAATTTTCTGGCGCTCGATACTGACGGATTCCGACATGGCCAGCAAAAGTTTGTAGCCTTTTACCCCGCAAACCAGGGCCAGGCCGATACCGGTGTTGCCGCTGGTCGCTTCAAGGATGGTCTTTTTGTGCGTGAGTTCTCCGGATTTTTCGGCAGCCTCGATCATGTACAACGCCGGCCTGTCTTTGATAGATCCCCCCGGGTTAAAGTATTCCAATTTTGCAAACAGTTTAACCTCGGGGTTGGAATTGAGCTTTCGAATTTCAACCAGAGGGGTGTTGCCGATTGTATCTAAAATGGAACGGCTCATCGTCTAAAAATCCAGGGACACAAAAGATCCTTTAAATTACAATTTCTTTGCAAATAATGATTTTTTTATCACGAAAACTCGAAATTTAGAAAGCACGAATTATTCTTCATTTCTTTTCATTTTTTCGTGATTTGTTTATTCATCTGGTTATCTTCAAAGCCAGTGTAACTTACTTAAGCTTTCGGTAAAACCGCATAATATTATTTTTGGGTTCTTATCTTTCTTAAAGCTAAACTGAGCGGATCTAGGTTCAGGGTTCAGCCCAGATGCTGGCCGCGGAGCGGCCAATCTGATCAGAAAAGAAACTTTGTACCTAAACTGAGCGGTTCTAGGTTCAGGGTTCAAAGTTCAATGGATACAAGCGATTGAGTATATTAACAATATCAATCAAAATATAGACCCGTCATATCCCATTGGGTGAAAGGGATTTATAATCAGATGCAGAAAGGATCCTGTTGATACGAGCTGTCTGTGATTTTTCAACCCGGAACGTTGAACCCTGAACCGCTCAACCTAAGTTAAACTAACTTTATATCAATTAATCGCCTAAAACCGAGGATAGCGTCTGTCGTATATCCATCTGTACCTGTTTCTTATCCTGCGAGGCATCAATGACCTTGAAGCGCTTCACTTCAAGCCGCGCCAGGTCTAAATATCCGGCTCGGACTTTTTCATGAAAGGCAATGGTTTCTTCCTCAAAGCGGCTTTCGCCGCCGGAGCGAATGCCGTCATTGATCTGTTCCCAGGCGCGGGCCAATCCGACAGCCGGCGGGAGATCGAGCAGAAATGTAATATCCGGTTTTAAATCCTCAAACAAGAGCCTATGCAGGCTGTAAATCAGTTCCGTGTCCAATCCCCGAGCAATTCCCTGATAAACCACGGTAGCGTCAAAATAACGGTCACATAAAACGATTTTACCTGCTTCAAGCGCAGGCTTCACCACTGAATTTAGGTGCTGGGCTCTATCGGCCATGTACAAGAGCAACTCAGAAATTGGAGACAGATCATCGTTCTCAGGATTCAGCAAAATGGCCCGAATTTTTTCTCCAATGGCGGTGCCCCCGGGCTCACGCGTGGTAATGCACCGGTGACCGGTCGCCTCAATAAAGGCACTCAGCTGTCGAATCTGAGTTGTCTTACCGGAGCCTTCTATGCCTTCCAACGTAATGAACATGGGTTTCGTACTTTCGTGATTAAGTTTTTCTGGTTATCCAGAATTTCCAGCCGCGAAATCAAATGCCGCGGCTGGAAAGCCGCCCCTACCGATAAGTTGGTTTTATGGCAACTTGGGCTTTTTAGATAACCAGATAAGTTTTTTTTTAAACGTGCCCATATCAGCGCAAAGTAATTCATGATGCTTCACCGCGGCGTCTGACGGTTGCGTCAAGATCCCATTTTTTCATATCTTCCAACATATGATAATCCGTCATATCGCACTTAATGGGGGTGATGGTAATAAAATTCTCGAGCAATGCCGAGCCGTCAACATCCAGGTTTTGCTCAAATCTCTGATTATCGGGGCCTTGCCAATAATAAATGTTGTCGCGCGGGTCGATGCGTTTATCAAATTTATCTGAAAAAAATTCAAGGCTCAGCCGGCTGACCCGAACACCGGCAATCTTATTTAAAGACGTATCCGGGATGTTGACGTTGAGAAAGGTTCCGACCGGCAATCCTTTTTTAAATACCGTCTCGGCAAATTCTGCCACAAACGCTGCCGCCTCATCAAAGCGTTGCGTCGCCCTGCTGCCGATCGACACCGACATTCCGATAATTCCATAAAGCGCGGCCTCCTTTGCCGCTGCGACAGTACCGGAATAGTTAACGTTGATCCCTAAATTCGCACCACGATTAATCCCCGCTACAACCATATCCGGTCGATCCTCAAGAATTTCATAAATTCCAAGTTTTATGCAATCTGCAGGTGTACCCGTCACCGCGTACCCCATCATACCATTGTGGAGTGCAACACGTTTTGCCCGCAAAGGCCGGTCCAGTGTGATCGCATGCCCCACCGCGCTGCGTTCACGATCCGGAGCAATCACGGTTACGATATGGTTTTTCGCAATCTGTTTGTAGAGTGCCCACAGGCCCTCAGCACGGATACCGTCATCATTGGTTAGAAGTACATTCATTATGATGGCCTACTAAAGAATTGGCTTTCTGAATTTTTGAACAACATAAATCATTGCACATACAAACACAGCGTTCTATATGTTTGAAACTATGCGGCAGTTTAAAAACCAAAGATTCAAATGCGAAAACGCAATTTATTATGACGCTGTGTATAAAAACTGGATTTATATCTTAAATTTTAATATGGTTCAAGATGAATACATAACCCTCTCTACGCAAAACAAAATGGCCGGATAATCTGAATGGTTACCATCAGAATCAACCACCCATCCACGGTTTTCGACGACAGCCTAAAAGGAGTGCGCAGGTTACATGCGTTTTTTTTGTCCTGTCTGCTTTTAATCGCCATTGGTGGTGTTATGGCGTTGGGTCAGTTTCTCTTTGCAGTCAATGCGGCAGCCCAGGTGGATCAGGACCAAATCAATGATGCCATTCAAGATCCGGATATTCCCTGGAATTTGGAAGCCGATGAAATCGATTATGATCAAGAAGCAGACGAGTATATCGCCAGGGGTAACGTACTCATATATAAAGGCAATATCAGACTGCTGGCGGATTACGTGCGATTTGATCACAAGAACATGCAGGCTTATGCCGAAGGCGATGTCGTTTTAACCAACGGCCTGGACATCCTAAACGGTACAAGCATCGATATTGACCTGGAAAAGCAAATTGGGTCGGTTGAAAATGGATATCTGTTCATCGAAAAAAATAATTATCACATAACCGGAGATTTGATCAAAAAGGTAGGCGAAAATACGTATACCATCGACCAGGCGACGTTGACGACCTGCGATGGAGAGAAACCGGATTGGAAGCTCACCGGAAAAAACCTCAAGATCAAAGATGACGGTGGAGGCTCGGCCCAACATGTGACCATGTATGCCCGGAGGATGCCGCTTCTTTACACGCCGTACTTTTACTATCCCGCCCGCAAAGACCGCCAAACCGGTCTTCTGTGGCCCCAAGGTGGATATTCCGATCGCTGGGGAACAAATTACAATCAGCCGTTTTTCTGGGCCATTGACAAAAGCTCCGACGCCACCATTTACTACCAATATATGAATTTTCGAAATCCAAGACTGGGGGTAGAGTACCGTTACCAATTAGACGACTATTCAAAAGGTACCTGGCAGTTAGATGGCTTTGTCGACAAACAAATCGACGACGGTGAGGGCGACAACAGCGAACGCTGGGGGTTTGAAGACGGGGCGGTCGACATCCTGCGCAAAAATGAGGACCGCTATTGGTTGCGCGGAAGCCATCGTCAAAAATTGCCATACGACATACGAGGTTCATTGGATGTAGACCTTGTCAGCGATCAGGACTACACGCGCGAGTTTGAAAACGGGCACATGGGCTGGGCTGACGCCAAAGAATATTTCGATAAAGAATTCAACCGCGATTTGGATGACTTTAATGATACAACGCGGACCAACCGTTTGAATTTAAACAAAATATGGCCAAAATACAGCTTGAACGCCCAGCTGCGCTACGATCTTGACAGCACCATCCGGAACACCGATCTGCCGGATGACACCCTGCAGCAGCTGCCGCTCATCGAATTTGACGCCGTCAAGCAGCGAATCAGCACCTCTCCTCTTTTTTACAATCTGAATTCCGAGTATGTCTACTACTGGAGCGTGGACGGGCAGCGAACGCAGCGGGTCGATCTGTTTCCGAGACTCTATCTGCCCCTGCAACTCAAACCATTCATCACTCTGGAGCCGTCCGTAGGTCTTCGGGGAACGTTCTGGCGGGTGGATGATGACGAATTTGGTCCGAAAGACAAAACCTACTATGACCGGGAACTGTTTGACACCCGCTTGGATTTGTTTTCAGAGCTATATAGCGTCTACAACGTAAAGCGCAGCAACATTGATAGCATCAAGCACACCATTCGCCCCCGGATCACCCATGAATTCATCCCGGAAGTGGGTCAGGATGATTTGCCGAAATTTGATTCAACAGATCGCATTGACAACCAGAACCTTCTCACCTATTCCCTCACCAATACCTTGACATCCAAAACGCTCAAAGAGGGAACCTTTGCAATCGATCGTCGCATCGATGAAACGACGCAAACGGTCATCGACTCACCGGGTGATACCAACTACAGTGATTTTTTACGCTTTAAACTGGAACAAAGTTACGATATCAAAGAAGCAACCCAATCAGACTCTAATAAGCCGTTCTCACCGATTTTAGCGGAGCTGGATTTATTCCCGGGCAAGTATTTTTCGGCGGATATTGACGCGCTGTGGTCGGTTTATGACTGGAAATTTCTATCGCACAACATTGCGGCAATCTTTTGGAATCTGCGCGGCGACAGATTCAGAGTTGAATATCGCTTTACCACCGATTCCGACGAGATTAATTTTAATCAGGCCGAATCCCTCTACGCCGATTTGCGCGTAAAAGTCACGGACAGGCTCATTCTTTCCGCCAATTACGAACATAATTTTCTGGACAACACCCGGGTTCAAACCGGTCTTGGACTGTTTTACAAAGCACAGTGCTGGTCGTTCGACGGTCGCATCGTTGACCGGCCCAGTTTTAACTCCACCAACATAAGCTATGAATTCACGATCAATCTATTCGGGCTGGGAGAGTTTGGGATATGATGAATGATCGAAAACTCGAGCGATTATGGTATGTTCTGCACACCAAAAGTCGCCATGAAAACGTCGTCAACGACGGGCTTTTGAAAAAATCAATAGACGTGTTCCTTCCCAAGGTGACCGTCCGCAGCAAACGCCGTGACCGCAAAGCGATGATTCGGGTGCCGCTTTTTCCCGGCTATGTGTTTGTAAAGACAGATCTTCATCCCCAGCATCATCTTGAAATCGTGAAAACGGCCGGAGCCGTGCGTTTGATCGGCAGCAAACACGGTCCGGTTCCTGTCTCTGAGGAAACCATTGATTCATTGAGGATCATGGTAGCGAGTGATCATTCCATAACCACAGGCTATCATCTACAAAAAGGGGATCGCGTCATGGTTGTGTATGGTCCATTCACCGGTGTCATTGGAACCTTTGTCAGGTACCGCGGAAAAGAACGTGTTATCGTAAATGTTGAAGCGCTCGGACAATATGCAGGGGTTGAAGTCGGCGAGGAAGATATTGAGATTATACCGAAAATATTGTCATAACGGCTTGACATTGTATTAAGTTTTGAACTATAAATTTTGGATATACTGTTGGTCACATGCATTTTTAGAAGGAGGTTGTATGAATAAACTGGAGCTCATCTCCGCCCTGAAAACAGAAGCGAACATTTCCAAAGCGGAAGCGGCAAAAGTGGTTCAGATATTTTTTGATAACATGGCAGATGCCATGGCTCGGGGAGAACGAGTTGAAATTCGCGGCCTGTGTAGTTTTTTTGTAAAAGAATATAAAAGCTATACAGGTCGAAATCCGAAAACCGGGGAAAAAGTTACCATACGTCCCAAAAAACTACCATTTTTCAAATCCGGAAAAGAATTGAAAGATCGGGTAGATTATTGAAGTTTTTATATAATTTCAATCCGCTACTGCCTTGGTCGTCCGCTGATGGCGGGATGAGCGGAACGAAATAAATTGTGTCTGGGTTTGACTCAATAATAGATCAAGATCGTCCCGTACGAATTCTATCCACCTTCCTTCAGCATGGGACCATTCCTCACGCCCTTTTACTGACCGGCATAGAAGGAGTAGGGAAAGAAAACGCGGCTATCGCATTTGCAACGGCATGCAACTGCCGGGGGGAACACGCCGGGCACCGTTCCAAGCAGGAGAGACCCCCAGCACCAAATGGACGACATACCGCTCTGGGTCCGATGCCGACCTCACCCTGCGGCAGCTGCAAAGCATGCCGAAAAATCGAATCAGGAAACCACCCGGATATCATCCGGGTGAAGCCATCAGGGCCATTCATAAAAATTGACCAGATCCGTTCCCTGTGTCAAATTCTTGCCATGAAACCCTACGAGGCAAGAATTCGAGTGGTCATTATATCGGATGCTCAGGCAATGAATCCACCGGCCGGCAATGCTCTCCTCAAAGTTTTGGAAGAACCGCCGGAGCGAACCGTCTTGATACTTCTGGCCACTCAAAGAGCGGACCTTCTCCCAACAATTGTTTCACGTTGTCAGCACATCCGCTTTAATCCGATCTCCAGAAAAAGTCTGGAATCATTGCTGATCCGTAAATATGAGCTAACGCCTCAAACGGCAATGATTATCACACCCATGGCCAATGGAAGTTTGTCACGGGCACTTAGCATGTACCGCTCTGATTGGATTCACCGCCGAAACTGGCTGATCAATGAGCTGAATTCATTATCGTCAATGCCGGTCGGTCGTCTTATGGCTTTCGGAGAACAACTCTCGAGAGATAAAGATCTCGTAGGCGAGACCATCGACGTCATGACATCGTGGTTTCGTGATCTTATCGTCGGAAAATTCTATCCCGAAAAGATAATCAACCGGGATTTGGCAGATCACGTGCAGCAGATCTCTCAAAAAATGGACTTAGGGGCACTGCTGTCAAAAATCGAAATCGTGCAGTCAACCGCGCATTCAATGCGGGTGGGAACCAATTTGAGACTGGCCCTGGAAACCATGCTATTGAAATTGGCTCGGGTTTAGTATAGTCTTGTTGGTCGCGCAAAAAAGGCAGAAAAGCGGCCTTTTCACGAGAGTGTTTAGTATTGGGTGTTTAGGGTTTAGTGCTCTAACAACATGATATGATTTCAAATACGTCATACCAAAAACCAAACACGAAACACCAAACACATGATGAATTCGACCTTTTATGATTTTTTCACTACGAAAACACGAAATTTATTTCTTTTACTTTTCGTGGTTTCTTCCTTTTGTGCTTTCGTGATTAAATTATAACTAGGTTGAGCGGTTCTGGGTTCAGCGTTCCGGGTTGGAAATACGATTGACCAGCTTCTATCAAGGAGTCCGTCTTAAATGGGTTTACGACGCCTTTTCATCCAATGGGTGAAATCTGAAAATACCTGACCTTGACCAATATAGTGCTCAGTTTCAATCACTTGCAAACTTTGAACTCTGAACCCTGAACTTTGAACCGATCAGTTTAGATTATACGTTCCTGTAAATCGCTGTTTCGCGGGAAGTGCAGGCATCCTATGAACAAAAAAGTAGGCATAAAGTTCAAGCCCACCGGTAAAGTCTATGATTTCGACTGCGGTGCGTTTGTTCTGAATCGAGGCGATCATGTTATCGTAGAAACGGAGCAAGGTCTCGGTTTCGGAACAGTCGCTGTTGCACCGTCGCCGTGGGGTGAAAATCCTCCAGGCAGGCCGCTGAAAAAAGTTTACCGCCTGGCGAATGAGAAAGATTTGCAACAGTTAAACAAAAATCTCGCGGACGAAAAAACAGCCTATGCCTATTGTTTAGAATGTATCAAGGAGCTTGGGCTGAAAATGAATCTTTTCAGTGTCGAAAAGTCATTTGAGGGAAATAAATATACCTTTTTTTTCACATCCGAAGGACGTGTCGATTTTCGTCAACTCGTTAAAATGCTGGTTAAAGAGCTGGCTGTCAGGATTGAAATGCGTCAGGTAGGTATTCGCAACCAGGCTAAAATGTGCGGAGGTATCGGCCGCTGCGGACGGGAATTGTGTTGTTCGGCATATTTGGAAAAATTCGACCCGGTATCCATCCGCATGGCCAAAGAGCAAAGTCTGTCATTGAATCCAACCAAAATATCCGGCCAGTGCGGACGTCTGATGTGCTGTCTGACCTACGAATATGATACCTACCAGGAACTAAAAAAGGATATGCCTAAACTCGGAAATACCGTCATAACAGTCAGCGGAAAAGGGAAAGTAATTCGCCACAACGCCATCTGCAATCGTATTACGGTTCGCTTAGATGGCGGCCTGGAAATCGAAACCGGCGTCGATCAAATTACAAAGGAATGAGCGAGAATGACCACACCTTTTTATGTTTCCACACCGATATACTACGTTAACGCTCGGCCCCATTTGGGACATGCGTACACGACGATCGTTGCAGATGTTGCCACACGATTTAATACCATGCGCGGAGCCAGCGTATATTTTTTGACCGGCACCGATGAACACGGCGACAAGGTTGTCCGAGCCGCTAAGAAGGAAAGCATGAGTCCCCGGGTCTATGTGGACAAGATTAGTCAACAGTTTCGTGACCTGTGGCCCGAACTGAACGTTAGCAACAGTTACTTTATCCGCACGACAGACCCATCCCACATGCTGGTCGTGGAGCAGGTATTGCAGAAAATCTATGACTCCGGAGATATTTATTTTGCTGAATATGAAGGCATGTATTGTTTTGGATGCGAACGTTTTTACACCGAACGAGAGTTGGTGGACGGAAAGTGCCCGGACCATGAGACCGAGCCTGAAGTCATCAAAGAATCAAATTATTTTTTCAAAATGAGTCGGTACCAGAAATGGTTGATCGACACCATCAAGAATAAACCCGACTTTATTCGTCCGCAACGCTATAAAAATGAAGTGCTCTCCTTCTTAAACGAGCCTTTAGAAGACCTTTGCATTTCCAGACCTAAAAGCCGGCTTAAATGGGGTATCACACTGCCGTTTGATCATAGCTATGTCACTTACGTTTGGTTTGACGCCCTGTTAAATTACGTATCTGCTCTGGGGTATCCTGAGGGTGAGCTATTCAGCAAATTTTGGCCGGTTGCTCAGCACATCGTGGCCAAAGATATATTGAAACCCCACGGCATTTACTGGCCGATCATGCTGAAAGCCGCCGGTATCCCGCTTTACAAGCATCTAAACGTTCACGGATACTGGAATATTGAACAAAGCAAGATGTCGAAAAGCCTGGGCAATGTCATCGAACCCCTGCAATTAAGAAATATTTATGGTCTGGACGCGTTTCGCTTTTTTTTAATGCGCGATATGACGTTCGGACTGGATTCCAGCTTCAGTGAGGATTCGCTGATTCAGCGTATCAACTCGGATCTAGCCAATGACCTCGGCAACTTGTTTTCCAGGGTACTTTCGATGTTTCACAAATATTTTCAAGGGATTGTCCCTGAAGTCGACCCGACCGTCGATCAGGAGGTAGGACTCGGTCTGGAGGCGGATGCGCAAACCGCCATTGTGGATTTCGAGCGCTTTATGGAATCATTTCAATTTCATAATGCACTTAAAGCGGTTTGGAAATTCATCGGAAAAATGAATAAATATGTGGACCTCATGGCACCTTGGGAATTGGCCAAAAAAAAGTCAAACCACAAACAACTCGTGGCGGTTCTTTATAACTTGCTCGAAGGATTGCGAATTATTTCCGGACTTATCTATCCGGTTATGCCCGATACCGCCGTGAAAATGCAAAAACATCTCGGACTTAATCCGGATGAACCTTTTTATCTCATTGATCGGCTTAAATTCTGGAAGACGATCAAGCCTGGTACCCGGCTGCCCAAATCCATCGTTCTGTTCCCGCGAATCGACCAGGACAACAAAAATGCCAATCAGCCCGCCGTGCCGGAACCCGAGCCGGCCAAGCCTGAAATTAAACCGCAGATTACCCTGGATGAGTTCAATAAAGTTGATCTACGGGTAGCGACGGTTGTTCATGTCGAAAGAATTCCCAGAGCCAAGAAGATCCTCAAACTTGAGATTGATCTGGGACAAAAACGAACCATCGTCGCCGGTATAGCGGAAACGTACGCTCCTGAAGACCTTCTTGGCAAACAAGTCATTGTGGTCGCCAACCTCAAGCCGGCAAAACTAATGGGAATTGTTTCAAACGGTATGCTGGTTGCAGCCGTCGATGACACCGGCCCCACCCTTGCAACACTGGATAAGCCAGTGGATCCGGGAACGCCGTTACGGTAAATCTGAGTGTGCTATTCTTTGCCGACACCAAGTTGGCCATGGTTAACAACGGATCATATGAACAAACTCCCCAAATGCTACGGTATCATTCCGGCACGCTACCGATCAAAACGTTTTCCCGGCAAGCCGTTGGTTGAAATCCTCGGCAAACCCATGATCTGTCATGTTTATGAGCGCGCCAAGCAGTGTGCCGATCTCTCATCGGTTGTATTGGCAACGGATGATCATCGTATCCGTGCAGCGGCTGAAACATGGAATGTACCGGTTGTCATGACCCGTGATGATCACCGCAGCGGCACAGACCGGGTTTTGGAAGCGGCGCATAAATTGGAGCTTTCTGCAGAAGCCGTAATCGTGAATATTCAAGGGGATGAACCCGCACTGCAACCGACTATGCTCTCGGAGCTGATCCAGCCCTTTGGTGCATCGCAGGTCATGGTAACCACCCTGGCCTTCAAAATTGAACCCTCAGAAGCCGCCAACCCGGACCGGGTCAAAGTGGTGTTCGCTGCAGACAACACCGCCTTATACTTTTCGCGTTCGCCGATCCCCCATCACAGGCATCAAACCACGCAGGTCTACTACGGACATATCGGCATTTACGCCTTTCGTATGCAAGCCCTGCAACAGTTTGTGGCCTTAAACCAAAGCCGTCTGGAACAGATCGAGAAACTAGAGCAGTTAAGACTGCTTGAAAATCGAATTCCAATACATATTGTTGAAACCGAACATCAAAGCATCGGCGTGGATCGCCCTGAAGATATCCCAAAGGTCACTAACATCATGCAGAAACAAGAGGATTACGGTTTATGAAACGTTCTAATTTAGCTGGGTTGGCAAGAGCTGCTGCAGCCCTGACATTGATATCCCGTCGCATTTGGCAACGTATTAAAACCTATCTAACCTCGGACGTGTATTTCGCCAGAGACGTCGCCGGTGTATCTCCGGGATCCATTGTATTCTTCCCGTTGGTGGCAAATACGTTACACTGCGGCATCGCTGGACTAGTTTCCTACAAAAATAGAAAACCCAAACACCCCCAAAGTGATTTGTCCGGCATGAACCGCAGTGTGGCGCAAATTGAGGCTCAGGGCTGCGAGTCATGTGAACTAAATGATTATCAAAACATCGAGAATCAATATCTCGGCGGAGACGCCTTCATTGAATCATTGTGGACGGCGGCCCAAGCGTTAAAGGGGGAAAATCGTTTTTTCTCAATCTTCACCAGCCTTGATGATCAAAAACGTCTTGAAAACCTGACCCAAAGGCTGTCCGGTGTCGCCCACAACGAGGCAACATTTTTGGCAAAGCATATGGGTCGCATCCCGATTAAAAAAGTTGAGCTGATGTCCGAGCGAATAGAGAAGCTCAAGGATATCGCCTGGTGTTTACAATCGGAAGTTCTGGACAATCTGGAAAAAATTCGGGATTTATCAAAGAGATTGCGGGAAGCACCGACGCCTTCTGCGCTAAGTATGTTCAAAAAGATAAATGCCGTCTTCAACAGTCTCGATCGCCTTGAGGTCAGAGGACGGGATTCTGCGGGCGTCTCCTTGATGTTTGTGTTTACGCCGTCCGAATTTGAAGATCTGGAAAAATCCTTGCAGCAGGCGGACCTACTCGAGGAGCTAAACCAGCGCTGCTATCCGGACCCGTTGATGAACCGCGGAATCAGTATTCACCATAGCGATGGGGACAGCCGCAAAAAGCGCATCGCGATTGCGTTTACCTACAAAGTCGCTGCCGAAGTCGGTCGTCTCGGAGATAATATTGAGTTCTTGCGCCGTCAAATTGCCGCAGATACTATCCTTCAAAATCTGAGCGCCCATTCGGTAGTACATGACACGATTTCGGCCCATACCCGCTGGGCATCTGTCGGGGCCATCACCGAAGCCAACTGTCACCCGGTGGACAATCAAACCCCCCAAAATACGACGTCCAAGAGCGGTATCATCCACACCTGTTTAAATGGGGACATTGACAATTTTCAAGCGCTTAAACGTGAGTTTGAACGCAATGGAGATACGATCCACGAAGAGATTACCACCGATACGAAAATCATTCCCCTGCAAATCCAGAAATATATTCAGCAAGGCCATACGGTTGATGATGCCTTTCGTCTGGCGATGAATGATTTTCAGGGATCCCATGCGATATCCATGCATACGGATCTGGCTCCCGGAAAACTGTATCTGGCCCAGAAAGGCAGCGGCCAGGCCCTTTTCGTCGGATTGGCTGACGAGCACTACATGCCCACGTCGGAAGTATATGGCTTTGTCGAGGAAACCTCACGATATTTAAAATTGGACGGCGAGACGATTGTGGAGGGAAAAAACGGCCCGACCCAGGGGCAAATTTTCATTTTAGACCAAGCATCCAGCGGAGGACTCAACGGTATCAAGGCGATGTATTACGACGGAACTCCCCTAACGCTCAGTGAAAAAGATGTTAAAGTCACTGAGATCACGTCCAGGGATATCGACCGGCAAGGATATCCGCACTATTTTTTGAAGGAGATTTCAGAATCCGCAGATTCCATGGAGAAAACACTCCAAAATCGCTGGAAGATTAAAGATGATGAAACCAATCGATATGAAATTACCCTGGATGATACAGTCATACCCAAATCCATTCGCACCGCCCTGAAAGAAGATCGGATCAGACGTGTCTATTATATCGGCCAAGGCACTGCCGGCGTAGCCGCCTTGGCATGTGCCAATATCCTGAATTACTACATGGATAATCCGACGTACCAGATTGGAGCGTTGAAGGCATCGGAATTCAGTGGATTTCACTTGAGTAACCAAGATGAGCCGGATTCGATGTCCGATGCGCTTGTGATTGCCATCAGCCAATCGGGTACGACCACAGACACCAATCGCACCGTGGATATGGTTAAAGAACGGGGGGCACACACCCTGGCAATCGTCAACCGCAGAGACTCCGATATAACGTTCAAAGTCGATGGTGTCATGTACACGAGCAGTGGTCGTGATATTGAAATGTCGGTAGCTTCCACAAAGGCATTCTACTCCCAGATTGCCGCCGGTGCCGTGCTCGGGCTTTACATCGTTGGTTTGAAAAAGATCAGAAGCCCGGAATTCATTACCAATGAAATGCACCAGCTGCTGGAGCTTCCGGACCATATGCGTAAAATCCTTGCCCAGAGCGAAAAGATCAAAGAATCGGCATCAGAACTGGCGGTGACAAAAACATACTGGGCAGCCGTGGGCAGCGGGCCCAACAAGGCCTCAGCCGATGAAATCCGTATCAAACTCAGTGAGCTTTGTTACAAGACCATATCATCCGACTTTGTGGAAGACAAAAAGCACATTGATTTGTCCTCGGAACCGTTGATCATCGTGTGCGCAGCGGGAACCCGCGACACGGTTATCGGAGACATCATAAAGGATACAGCCATATTCAAAGCCCACAAAGCCACACCGATCGTCATCACCGATGAAGGTGAAGATCGTTTTACACCCTATGCCGATGCCGTGTTCCATGTCCCGAGGGTCAGCGAACACTTTGCACCCGTTCTGAATACACTCGTCGGTCATATTTGGGGGTATTATGCGGCTCTGGCAATCAACGACGGATCACGGTTCCTTTATGGATTTCAGGAAGAATTGAATCACAGCCTAAGAGAATACACTGCCCAGGGGCTGGACGTATACGAAATTATACTCGAAAAACCCTTCAGGGAAAAAATAGCTAAATTCTACACCGAATTCAGAAAAAAAAGAACAGCCAAGAGGTTCCCCGTGACGGTTGGGTTAGAGGCCGTGGCAGATCTTACCCTGCTGCTCAAGTACCTATCCGGTCGGTTGCCGGTGTCGGATTTTGAGCTGGATTTCAACCAAAAAGGGACCGCAGTCAACATGCTCAATACCATATTTAAGTGTTTAGGGGAATCGATCAGCTTCATGGCCCGCCCGGTGGATGCCATCAAGCACCAGGCCAAAACCGTAACGGTGGGAACCAGTCGGATCAGCGAACGGATGGAAGGAATTCTTTTTGATGCAGTCGCCGGCGAGAATTTCAACATTTCTCAAATCACCAACATCAATATCATTGTATTAAAAAATTTGCAGGATATTATCGATCAAATTGAGGGATCCATCCTGTATCGGATTGATGGATTAAACGTATTGGGAGAACCCTCAGAATATACAACTATTGAAATCCTGAACAAGAAAGGGTTGACGGCCGCGATACCATCCAGAGTTGAGTCGGACAATGTGTTGAAAGGGACGAAACGCATTATTGTCACTCAAGGAAATGTCTACATCGGCAAAGGTCGAAAAGATGATCGCAGTATTGTGGTGATTCCAATTTTGACCACCTCCGATACACACCCCAATAGGATAGAATATCTGTTGTTGTTGCATATAGTGTTCAAGGACAATTTACAGCTGAACGCTAAAATAAAAGCCTTGGGCGGGAAGTATGAACACATAAAGAATATTGTTCAAGAGAACAGTATACCGTGGAGTGATGCATATCTGGACGACATTGAAACTCAAGAGTTGTTTGGTCGATCTGCTGAAAAAATAGGCGAATTTATCGTTACCCAACAAACCAACCGGGTGTAACCCCTGGTCCTGACGAACCGATTAAGGTTGACCTGGGTTGAGCGGTTCAGCCTGCGACGAGCCCTTCGACATTCGACCTGCCCGCAATGCCTTGAAACGGGTGTGTGACAATGTTAAGCATTTGATTCATAGCTAAATGATTACGCTAATTCATCGCAATATGCATGGCAGGCGGGTATTCATGATTCGATATTTATCCGCCTTTGGTGGATTCTTTTTTAGAGTCTCATTTTTTATCAAATTGCCCGCTCTCGCAGCCAGCGGCCGTGCTGAACGGTGAAGCTTGAACCTGTGAACGTCTAAAATTAATTGAGCTTTCAAGATTACCGTATAATGATACCCTTTCATACTACCCATGAATCGCCTTCTTCCCATACCGCCGACCATACGATCACCCCAAAAACCTCCGGTTAAATGGATCGGTTATGTGATCCTCATACTGTGCATGTTTCCTAGCACTGCATGGGTACTGGATTCTGCCGATATTGAACCGGATGAAGCTGAATTGAAGCGCGGAAAAGCCTATATCTATGAAATCAAACCCGAGCGCAAAACAGGAAAAGGGTATAAATTAGTATACATGGTCGCGGCACCGATAGATGTCTATTGGAAATTCAAGACCGACTTTGACAATGATTTCCTGCTGACCAACAAATACATCACCGATCATCGTCTCATACAGAACAAGGCCGATGTTGCTATTACAGAGAACAGTTATGCAACCAACCCGCGGGTCCGCTTCAAATGGCAAACAAGGATACACCCTGAATCCCATCACCTTGATTTTTTGTTGTTAAATCCTGAAGAATGCAACCAAAAATTTCACTACGGCACCATTCAGCTTGAAGCCGCCGGAGATTACACGCGAGTGACCCAGATAGCATATTTTGAATTTTTCGGGGCGTCATTGTGGGTTCACTATCCCTGGTACGGAGGGATGTCCTATTTCCTGAATTATACCGCTAGCTGGGAACAACAGACCATTCGGCGGTTGATAGGCAATTATCAAAACACGAATTAGAGCCCAATTTACGCATCATCTATTGCAAGTTGGGTATCAAAGTAATCCACCACAACTCTTTACCGAAATATAACGGTAAGCGTGATATTTTTGTTACAAAAAAGTTGACAACCAATTTTTCTTGTTATATGGTGTCATAAAAATGAAACATACGGCTTAAAATGATTACAATAGTGCAAAAAGAATCACACAGGATGTATAAAAATGGATAATATTGCTGCCCGAACCGATTCGTCTATTGACCGACTTAGAGAAATCTCTACGTGGGTGTCGTCTGTCCACGACCTTGATCAACTGCTGGAACTCATTATCGAAACCGCCACCCGCATGATGGATGCCAAGGCCAGCTCTCTGCTGCTGCTGGATCACAAGACCAACAAGCTTTATTTCAAAGTAGCCACCGGCGAGAAGAGCACCGATGTCAAACAGTTTGAAATCGATCTCGGGCAGGGCATCGCCGGCTATGTCGCCCAAACGGGAGAACCGCTATTGATTCCGGACGTGGCCAAAGATCCCCGCTGGTATAAAGAAATAAGCGAATCCATTGGTTTTAAAACCCAGTCCATTGCCTGTGTACCGATGAAAATGAACGGAAGTATCATCGGCGTGGTTGAAATTATTGATAAGGCCGATGGTAGCTCGATTCTCGATGAGGATTTAAAGCGACTGTCTGTATTTGCCGATTTGGCTGCTCAGGCCATCGGCAATGCGCGTGAGATAGAACACGACAAACAGGAGATCAGAGATCTCAAAGAAGAACTGCAAAGTAAGTATGAGATAGTGGGCGAGAGCAAGGCATTGCGGAAAGTCATTTCAGATGCAATCAAGGTCGCCAATTCAAAAGCAAGCACCCTCATATTGGGGGAAAGCGGAACCGGCAAGGAATTGCTGGCGCGGCTGATTCATCGCGTGGGTGCCCGTAAGGAGGAGCCCATGATTGTCTTGAATTGTGCCGCCTTACCGGAATCGTTGCTTGAAGATGAATTGTTCGGCCATGAAAAAGGCGCGTATACCGGCGCAACAGGCCGCAAAATCGGAAAATTTGAACTCGCCGATGGAGGAACCATTTTTTTGGATGAGATTGGTGAGATGAGCCCGAGTATGCAGTCTAAACTGCTGCGAATTCTTCAGGAAGGCGTATTTTACCGTGTGGGAGGCAATGAATCGATCCCCGTGGACGTACGCGTCATATCTGCAACCAATCGTAATATTGAAGAGGAGGTAACCAACGGGCGATTTCGCGAAGATTTATATTACCGCTTAAACGTCGTTCAAATTGCCATGCCGCCCCTGCGAGAGCGGAAAGAAGATATTTCGTTGTTGGCAGAGTTTTTTTTAGACATATTTAGACGCGAACGAGGAGTTTCAAATTTAGCCATTTCAAAAGAAGCCATGAAACTCATGGTCGAATATGACTGGCCTGGTAACGTCAGAGAAATGAAGAATGCCCTGGAAAGGGCGGTTGTCATGGGAAACGGCAAGCAGATATTGCCCGAAGATTTGCCCACATTTGCCTGCCAGCCTCAATTCCCCGGCCTGGAGGTCGGATTATCCTTAAAAGAAGCCACCGATATTTTCAAAAAAGAATTCATTGCACTGAATCTTAGACATACCGCAGGGAACCGAAGTTTGGCGGCCAAAAAAATGGACATCCAGAGAACCTATCTGTCCCGGTTGATCGCAAAGTATAGTCTAAACGACCTCTGACGACTCTGCCTTATCCTTTTGATGATAAGTATTTTGATATTTCAAAAATCATGCTATGAAATTATATAGGATTGGGCGTTGGTATATATTCCATTTTATTTCTATCCGATAGAAGGTTGCCATGAAACCATATAGCCTATTGCTGGTAGATGACGATCCCTTTATCCTCAGCGGCATCGGGGAAGATCTTGAAACAAGGGGGTATCGGGTAACCCGAGCCGAAAGCGGTGAAAAAGCCGTGGCTCTACTGGAACACTTCCGTTTTGACCTGGTCATTACCGATCTTGTCATGGATAATACCGATGGTATTCAGGTATTGCACCGATCAAAAGAACTCAATCCCAACATAAAAGTCATCATATTAACCGGGTTTGGTGACATGACCTCGGCTATAGACGCCTTACGGTACAAAGCCGACGATTACCTACTTAAACCCTGTGAATCGGAAGAGATGATGTCCCGGGTGAAGCGGTGCCTTAGAAAGCTTGAAGTAACCCGCAAATTTAATCAACGCAAAAAATTGTTGCCGATATGCTGTGTCTGTAAAAAAGTGCGTACGCCGACCGGCAAAGAACCCGGTACCGGCGCCTGGATTACGGTTGAGGAATTCATCCACAGCCGCTCCCGGTTGGACATTACGTCCAGTTATTGTCCGGAATGTGCCAAAAAAACCATGAATACCTTTAATCAAAAAAATCATCTAAGGTAAACCAGGTCACGACTGCAACAATACCAGAATTGATATACCTTTCCCGGCCAATGTCGATCAAAAAATCCTGACCGAAAATACGATATGAAAGAGTTGTCTAAACAGTGATATTGTGTTTAACTATTAATCACCCATATGTTTATCGTGGTACCAAAAGGAGTTACGGAATGATATCGAAAATTGCCAAATTATGTTTTATCCTGGTCATTGCTTTTTTTCTGTTAACCGCATCTGGGGTCCATTCTGCGGTTGAATGGAACATTCTAAACACTCTAAAGACCGATTCAGCGCCATTAGATGTGACGGTTTCACAAAACGGTAAATCAGTTTTCATCCTGACCGAAGCAGGCGATGTTCTAATTTATGATCAAGAGGGAAATCTGACCGATACCATAAACGTCGGCACCCACGTTGATCAAATTAGAATCGGCCCCCGCGATGAACTTCTTTTTGCTACCAGCCGGCAGAATAAATCAGTGGAAGTCATCGAGCTCGATTATATATACGCTATAGACACATCGGGATCGCCATTCAAAGGACCTCAGGACGCGCCGGTCGTCATAACGGTTTTCAGTGACTTTCAGTGAGGGTACTGTGCACGGCTTGCGCCGCAACTTGAGCAGTTGCTCAAGAAATATCCGACTTCCGTAAAATTGGTTCACAAAAACTTTCCGATTAGAAGCCATAAATATGCAATTAAGGCCGCCACAGCCGCCCTGGCGGCCGATCGCAAGGGTAAATTCTGGGAATTTCACGACGAGCTGTTCAAAAATTACACGAGTCTCAATGATCAAAAAATTCAGGAGATTGCTCGGAAGCTGGAATTGGACGAGGCAGAGATTGAAAGTCATCAAAAAGACCCCGCCGTTACCACTCGAATCCAAAAGGATTATGAGGAAGGGATTCGGATGGGTATCAGAGGCGTGCCTACGGTATATGTAAATGGTAAGAGAATGCGGGACCGAAACATGAATAGCCTGGAGGCCGTGATTGAAAAGGAACTGAAAGCAAAGCAGGAAAAATCCGACAAGCAAACCAAAGACTAGGCAGTAAGAATTTAATTTTTTGGGGGGACGCGGATGAATGCGGATTACACGGATCTTATCTTGGGTTCTTCCGACTGTGTAGATACCCGGGTCCAGAGGGCCCGGCACTGGTTCCTCCCTGAAAGGGAGTGTTTGCTTTTATACATATTAGTGCCTAAAGTGAGCTAAAATGAGCTAAAGTGCCTAAAGTTGAGGAATTCTATCATTTTTTTTAAATGACAGTGCGAAGTGACACATCAACTTTAGATCACTTTAAACTTTAGTTCACTCGAAACTTTGTAGTATTTTCAAGGCTGAGCCCATTGTAGCTGACCTCGCCCAGAGAACCAGGTTTTCGATATTGGAATAAACGATTTGAAAATCCGTGGAGATCCGTGTCAATCTGTGTCCCACTTATATAGAATAAGGGACACGGATGAACACGGATTGTACGGATAATTTTCATGCTCGTCCTACCGTGACAAACTCAATTAATAATCCGTGAAGATCTGTGGAGATCTGTGTCCAATTTATATAAACAGGGGACACGGTTACACGCGGATTACACAGATAGCATATGTTCCCGTCCTGCTGTACAAGCAAAATCAAAATCCGTGGAGATCCGTGTCAATCTGTGTCCTATTAGAAAATAGAAATCATCCCTCCTTCGCTTTAGAATACGCCAACGCCGCTTTGATGAAATCCCTGAAAAGCGGATGCGGATCCATGGGACGCGATTTAAATTCCGGATGAAATTGACACCCGAGAAACCATGGATGGTCCTTTATTTCGATAATTTCTACAAGATCACCGCTCGGTGAAGCACCGCTGATAACCAGGCCTTTTTCCGCCAGCGCGTCTTTGTACGCGTTGTTAAATTCGTACCGGTGACGGTGACGCTCGGAAATCCGTTCAGTGCCGTATGCACGGAACGCAAAGGTGTTGTTTTCCAGAAGGCAGGGATAGGCTCCCAAACGCATGGTCGCGCCCTTGTCGGAAGATTCATCCCGTCGCTGCATGGTGCCGGTCTTTTCGTCAAACCATTCCAACATCAAATAAATAACCGGATGCGGTGTGAATTCATTAAACTCGGAGCTGTTGGCATCTTGCAGTCCGGCTACGTTGCGGGCAAACTCAATCACCGCAATCTGCATCCCCAGGCAAATACCGAAATATGGAATATTATTTATCCGGGCATGGTTTGCCGAACATATCTTGCCTTCAATTCCACGCGTTCCGAAACCCCCGGGTACAAGGATACCGTCCGCCTCGGCCAGCATGCTGCTGCAGGTGCCGTCTTCGACTTGCTCTGAATCAACAAACATCAAACGAACGTTGCAGTCATTGGCGATCCCCCCGTGGTACAGCGCTTCGTTCAAACTCTTGTAGGATTCGGTGAGATCGACATATTTCCCCACAATGGCAATATTGACGTCATGTTTCAGCGTCTGGAATTTGCGGACCAGGTCCTCCCATTCCGCGAGCTTGGGTGCCCGCGTCCAGATATTGAGCAATTCAATAATTTTGTCATCCAGACCTTCTTTATGAAACACCAGCGGGACCTCGTAAATAATATCCACATCTTTGGCAGTGACCACGGCATCAACACCCACATTGCAAAAAAGCGCGATTTTGGCTTTGATTTCCTGGGGCAGATACCGATCGGTACGGCAAAGGAGGATGTCCGGCTGAATTCCGATACTCCGAAGTTCCTTGACGCTGTGTTGCGTGGGTTTCGTTTTGACTTCGCCGGCAGTGTTGATATACGGTACAAGGGTCAGGTGAATGTAAAGGGCGTTTTCCTTGCCGACATCCGTCCTGAATTGTCGAATAGCCTCCAGAAAAGGCAGGCTCTCGATATCGCCGATGGTGCCGCCGATTTCAACGATCACAATATCGACACCGTCGGCGGCAAGCTGAATACTACTTTTGATCTCATCGGTTATGTGCGGGATTACCTGGACGGTTCCTCCCAGATAGTCTCCCCGCCGTTCTTTCGTGATAACCGAATGATATATTTTACCGGTGGTAAAATTATTGTTCCGGCCTAATCGAGCGTGCGTAAACCGCTCATAGTGACCTAGATCCAGATCCGTTTCGGCACCGTCGTCGGTCACAAATACCTCTCCGTGTTGAAACGGATTCATTGTGCCTGGATCAACATTTATATAGGGATCCAATTTCTGAAGCGTTACCGTAAGTCCCCGGCTTTCCAGCAACGCTCCGATCGCTGCCGATGCAAGCCCTTTTCCAAGCGATGACAGTACACCACCGGTCACAAAGATATATTTTGCATTAGATGCCATTCGTATACCTCACCCACCTTTTGTTATTACAATTATAGAATGCAAAAAAAACGTAATTAAGACTCACACGCGCGCTGCCGCTGGCCGCGAAACCGCGATTACCCGGGTATTCGTGGCTGGAAAGCCACTCCCACTAACTATTAATTGCAACTTAAATAACTTCAATTCTTAATCTAGTTTCATAATAAGCACCGGCATTGGCCGCCCTCCTGAGGTGGATAAACTTTTCAGGCCAACGGCAAGGCGTATCTAGCTGCCCTAATTGAAAATCCCTCTAAATCCCTCCCCGAGAAAAGAGAAAACCCCCTTGCGCTATGCCCAAAGGGGTTTAGGTAGCCGAAAAAATAGAAGGTCGTCGGCGATGAAATGGGAATTTTTATTGGACCCTCCCTTTCCGTTTTTGCCGGTACGAATAAACTAGGCTCATGTGCCGTTTATGTTGATTACTTATTACTATAAATGAGTTGATCGAAAATGTAAAGCCGGTTTTAACATTGGACCTCACTCATATATGCGTCTAAACTCCTCAATCGTCTGTTGAACTTCGTTTGGCTCTCCATATTGGTCGTAACCGCGTGCCCCGGAGACGACGTGTGGATAGGATGCTTTCAGGTAACGAATATCGAAAAGCTTCTCTGCAAATGTGGGGTTTACTTCGATATTTTTTGCCTGTATCATCCGCACCAATGTCCGGTCCTGGTAAAACTCGATCCGCGAAGGGTACATTGTATTTCCCACTTTCCACCATTCGAGATAGCGGATGTCCAGTTGGGCCGAAGCGCCTTGCCAACTGTTGCTTTTAACAATCCAACGCATCGGCAAAAAGGTATCTTTGTCGAACCATATTTGGGAAACCGATTCATTTGGATATTGACCGCCCACCACAAAGGCAATTTTTCCTTCCAACCTGCCCAAACTGGATACAAAGACATCCACTCCCAAACTCAATAGTCTTCTGGCAAGGTCCGCGCGCGAACGGAACAGCAGGAGATCATTGTATATTTCAAAGCGGTTTTCAGGCTCAGTCAGGACGCCGCCGTCAACGATGGTCAATTCCCGACCGTCGGCATATAGGTGAATTCGCTCTGAATCCAGAGAGCTGATATCCGAACGATAGGCCCGGGAAAAAATATATCTGCAGGAACCGTTGAGTTCAAGTGTCTCCGGCGGCCAAGCGTGTTCATCGCTTTCCGCTGCCTTTTCCATGGACACAGGTTGATCGGATTTGATCGGCTGACCCGCCTCGGGTTGCAATCCCACCGGCTGCTGGTATTTCGGGCTGCCAATGCCGTAAAAGATGTATTTCTGAGAGACGAAAAGTGTTTCGGCCTGACCCAGCTTTGCGATCATCAGCTCGAGGATGTGAGGTCCCTGAAGCACATAGGCGTGGGTTACCGGCTTGGCAGCACCCACACCAATTATGAGAAAAAAAACGATGAAGGCCTTTCTAATCATTTCGTTTCGTCCGCCGTTTTAGGATTTAAAATACGTCCTCGGCAAATAACGCTGCCGATCCAAGCTCTTCCTCGATTCGGATAAGTTGGTTGTACTTCGCCAGACGATCGCTGCGGGACATTGATCCGGTCTTTATTTGCCCCCCGTTCACTCCAACGACAAGATCTGCAATAAACGTGTCTTCTGTCTCGCCTGATCGATGAGAGATGACCGTGGTGTAACCGAACTGATTGGCCAATTCGATGGCATCAAGCGTTTCGGTGACGGTACCGATCTGGTTCAGCTTAATTAAAATGGAATTTGCAATCCCCTTCTCGATGCCTTTAATGAATATTTGAGGATTGGTCACAAAAATGTCATCGCCCACCAACTGAACAGACCCTTCCATGCGGTCCGTCATCAAACTCCAGCCATTCCAGTCTCCCTCGGAAAGCCCATCTTCAATGGAAACTATCGGGTAGCGGTCGACGAGATCTTCATAGTAATCGATCATTTTAGCCGCCGACAGTCGTTTATTTTCTGATTTCAGAACATACTTGCCGTTGCGATAGAATTCACTGGCAGCTGCATCCAGGCCGATTCCGATGTCCTTCCCGGGTTTGTAACCGGCGCCGTTAATGGCTCGCATGATAAACTTGATGGCGGCTTCATTGGATTCGAGGTCCGGCGCAAATCCGCCTTCATCACCGACTCCTGTACTAAGCCCCTTGTCTTTTAGAATCTTTTTCAACTCGTGAAACGTTTCGGCGCCCATTTGCACTGCCTGCGCCATGGATTTCGCCCCAAACGGGATGATCATAAATTCCTGGATATCCAAATTGTTGGCCGCATGGGCGCCACCGTTGATGATGTTCATCATCGGCACAGGCAGATATCTGGCATTGATGCCTCCCAAATAACGATACAGGGGCAGCCCGTAAGCCATGGCCCCAGCTCTGGCAGCGGCCATCGATACGCCCAGAATGGCATTCGCACCGAGTTTCGATTTATTCGGGGTACCATCCAACTCGATCATGTGTTTATCCAAAGCAATCTGATTGGCGGCATCCATTCCGTGTATCGACGGAGCGATAACATTGAGCACATTCTTAATCGCTGTTGTGACCCCTTTTCCCCCGAATCGTTTTGATCGCTTGTCTCGAATTTCAAGCGCTTCCCGTTTACCTGTAGACGCTCCGGATGGGACAGCCGCCCTTCCGCTTGCACCACAGGCAACATGCACGTCTACTTCGATGGTTGGATTTCCTCTCGAATCCAGAATCTGTCTAGCTTTTACATCAACAATTTCAGTCATGGTATCCTCCCGTCAATAAACACAATCAAGCCCATCAACTTTAGAAATATTTGAATCTTGACAAATTTAAAGGAAATGTTACTCTTCCTTAGTCATCATGTCAAGTATCGGACGACACTGGAAAAAGCCGCATTCATCAGGTAGATGTAACTAGTGCCCATTCGGAAATTAAAGCGTGCACGAATCAGTTTTCAATTTGGAAATGAGCAATTTTTTTGATGAGCAAGGCCGCACAAGGGTTTACGACGAGGCGTACTGACCGTACGTCGAGAAAGTAGACCCGCGGAGAACGCAGCTCATCGGAAAAAGGGCCATTTCCGGATGGAAACTAACTAACTTTTCAAACTAAACTATGGCAACCCGGCAGGATAAAAAAGAAGATTTTTACTCCAAGGCGCATCTCACCGTGGCAGCAATTCGTGTTTTCGAACACCTCCATGCAAGGCCCCCCACGGTTGATGATGTGTCCAAAACCATTAACATGTCCATTGAACAGAGCAATTTTGTCTGCCGCAAGCTTGAAGAGCTTGAAATCATTGAGGCGGTCGAAGGTTCATACGGCGCCAGATTGTTTATCCGGGATCATATAAAAATAGAAGAAATACCCAGGGGAGAAGAAGAAAACAAGCTTGGAGAGGAACTAAAAAAATTCCAGGACACCCAGAAAGCAATTGTTCAAAAAATGGAATCATTTCAGGTGAAACAGAAACAGAAGAAAAAAGACCTGTTTGCCGAAATGGAAAAAAAGCTTAAAGAAGAACTGGACAAGAAAGCCTAGCTCCCGTCCCCGTGCCAGCGGGGCTGTAACAAAGCGGAAATCCCGGATTATCGGGGAAACATTTCTGTGAAATCCGCGTGTACCCGTGTCCCTTATTTTATATTTTGGACACAGATCTCCACAGGTCTTCACGGATTATTGCTTGAGTTTATCACGGTAGCACGAGCATAAAAACTATCCGTGCAATCCGTGTTCATCCGTGTCCCAAAATCTTAAATAAATCGGACACAGATTTGCACAGATCCCCACGGATTTTTTTTAGCTGGTGTCTCCTGCATAAAAAAGAGGATATATCCGCTTAATCTGTGTTTACCTGCCCGCTTGCGCCTCGCACGGCAGGCGGGTCCGTGTCCCCATGAAAAATCAATAAACCCAATCAACTCATTCAACTCAATCAACTTTAGGAGCAGCGAATTTAACCGGGGCAATCAACTACCAAATTCCCCCTGCCTGCTATCGCCCATACAATGCCAAGTATTAAATATTATGATATATTTTTTGCTTGACATAAAACCCCCTTTATCGGACACTTATTATAAGTAACCATAATTCTTAGTCTTTAACCGCATTAAATCACGAATCTCAGTTCCTTCGTTTTTAATCTGAGATAACGATTTCATAATCACAACTCAAGACGTTTAAACCAAGGTTTAAAACATGGACATTGGTTGGACCGGCCGGCCGGATGTTTATTACCGTAAAGTAATACGCAAAGACGATGAGGAGGTTGCGCTGGATGCGGATATGATCCGCCTGCTCATTGCGATTGACGAAAACAAGAGCCTTTATCAGATCGCCGAAGAAGCCGATATGGAAAAGGCTGCATTTGAAAAGACAATAGCCAAACTTTTGCAGCAGGGGCTTATTGAGCCTGTAAAAAAGGATATTCCGGTTATGGATGAGAGGTTCCTCGCCACACTCAGAGGAATTTTATCAAAAGTAATCGGCCCTATGGCTGAAATTCTCATCGAGGATGTGGCCGCAGAAATGAACTTAAACCCTTCTTCCATCCCCGTGCACCAAGCCGCCGAATTGATTACTAATCTATCACTTGAGGTCCCTGATGAAGAAAGTCGAATTCAATTCAAAAAATCCATGATTGCAATTTTAAATAAAATTCGTAGGTAACATCAAGGAGTCCAGCATATGATGGAAATAACCTGTGAGTCATGTGGAAAAAAATATCGGATTGATGAAACCAAAATGAGAGGCACCAGGGCCAAAGTAAAATGTAAAGCCTGCAGCCATATGTTGGTGGTCACCAAACCTCGTCCGAAGGTAATTGCTGGAGGTAAACCGGTTCAAAAAGCTCCTCTACCGCCCTCAGAACCCGATATACCCGAGCGGATCACACCACAGCCTCCTCGGGTAAGGCATGGCGAGGCTGGGTCTTCTCCCCGGACCGGTATTTATGATGAAGAGCCTGCCGGGATCGAAAAAGATGTTACGCCGTTTTTGAGCGGACAAAAAATTCGTTTTGGATTATTCGGCAAAATTATTATCGTCATGCTGATCGTCAGCCTTCTTCCCTTTGCCATATTCTGGGGTATCACTCTCAGGGAAACCAGCGATCGTATCCGAATAGACACGGAAACCTTAATGGCTCAAACGGCAAGAAGTTTGGGTATCCAGATTGACGGTTGGATTGAAAACAATATATCCATTCTACGAACGGCCGCCCAACTCACAGAAATAATTTCCATGGACCGCAAGGCCCAGGAGCCGATCTTAAAAGCCATTCAGAAAGAATATCCCTGGATGTATCTGGTATTCACCGTCGGACCCGACGGCATGAACGTCGCCCGAAACGATGATAATCCATTAAAAGACTACTCGGATCGCCAGTATTACAAGGACGTCATCGGGGGAAAGAAGCTCAGCTGGCAAACCCTAATCGGCAAAACATCCAAAAAGCCGTCGCTGGTGCTGGCTGTCCCGATTCAAACAGGGGATCGCCATGTGGGTGTGATAGCGGCCGCCATGACCGTCGACGATATTTCAAAAAATATTGCCACCTGGCGCAAAGGCAACACCGGCTATGCCTTTCTTGTGGATGAAAAAGGGTATGTCGTCTCGCATCCGAACCGGCAATATGTCGTGAAGCGCAAAAATCTGAACAATCACCCGCTCATCGCCAGTTTCCGCAAAAAGGGGTGGACAACTATCACGTCTAGGTTCAACAATCCGGACGGTCATACAGCCTTTGGCCACGTGCGCAGCAATAATTTCGGCTGGGCTTTGGTCTTGCAGCAGCAGGACGATGAAGTCTTTGCTGCGTTGAATCGCGTGCAGAAGTTTGCGCTGACCCTTTTTGGTTGCACGGTTCTGCTTGTCTCCGGAATCGCATGGTTTTCTGCTCGCGCGATTGTCACTCCCATCATGAAACTCACCGACGCGGCTGAAAGAATGAGCCTAGGTGAGTTGAATGTAAAAATAGACATTAAATCAAAGGATGAAATCGGCCTGCTGGCCCAGGCCGTCGGCCGCATGCAGACCAGCTTGAGGTTGGCCATGAATCGGCTGCGCCGCAAACGATAACGGCAATAAACTCGGCAAGCTTTTATCCCACCGGCTACCTAGTACAAAGTTTAACCAATACGGTGACGTATAATTTAGTGGAGCGCCATACATATCATCCCACATATTGTTCTCACCACTGAGGCTCAGAGAGCACAGAGATGTAAAATTTTTTATTATATGGAGAAACTGTCTTTGCGCGTCCCACCTATCTCCGGCGTGATGGGCAAAAAGAGACAATGTCTCTGTGTCCTCCAAGTCTCTGTGGTGAAAAAATAGGATTATTCCAAAGCGCCCATAACGGTAACTTCAACGGCCCGCGTGCGGGGGTGATTATCATGATTGACAGCGACCACCTGCTGCCAGGTTCCGGTTTTCAATCTCCCGTTTCGAACCGGAAGGGCTATCGACGGCCCCAGCAGCGCGGCCTGAACATGACTGTGGCCGTTGCCGTCATGCCAGGCTTTTTCATGCTCGTATTCCATCCCCGGCGGCGCCAGTGAATTGATCGCGCGTTTCAGATCTTCCACAACCCCGGGCTCATACTCAATGGTTGTAAGCGAACCTGTAGACCCCACCATCGTCGCGCTGAGCTGCCCGCTTATCACCTGAGACTCCCGAATGACACGCTGCAATGATGCCGTAATATCGGCAATATCAGGACCCGTCTGCAGCCTAACCTCAATAGTTTTAATAAACACGGAAACAGGTTGCATATTTTTTCCTCCATAAAATTTTACAAGAGTTTCCCCTTCCAATTCCACACCCCTACCCGCTTCTTGATCGTAATTCCCTCGGGTACCGGTTCAATCAGATTGACGAACAGGGTGTAGCCTGCTTCTTGGAGCTTGTTTCTGTAGGCCCGCAGATCTAACTTCCAATTTGGAAAGGTCCAGTAATCCGGACCGTATTGGACCGTCCAGGCGTGTTCGCCCTTGGGACTTGCGAAGGCGATGTCCGTTTTCAGCTCCTGAGCCCGCGTGCGCGAAATGCACAACGGCCAGTTCCCCGCCGTAACGATTCCGAGTGGAATCGGGCTGTGGGGGGGCAGCTTTAAATAATCCTCGCGACCAAGCTCCGGGCTAATCACCGCTCCGGCAAATCCCAGATATTTTAGGGATGAGATCGCCATCGAATTGGCCACATTACAAAACGGACCGGCCCAAAGATTCAGATCCGTTTTCTTCTTAAATAGGTTAATTTGCCAGGGTGCGTTTAATACAAATGTGCGAACCCCGGTTTTAAGGGCCCGGTGTATGGTCTCGCCGATTTCGCTCTCATTATCGGGCCATATCACCGGTGGAAGCCACCACCATATCCGCGAGGCCTTTTTCCCTATAGGTCGTTTAAATGCGTCGGCTGTCAACCAGAGGCCGACTCCACTTCGAGGGATGGATGCCGGTGAGCTGCGATATACGTAATGCTCCAGCGCTTTTGCTTTTTTTCCAATTCCCGGCGGCAGCCTGGGTACAAAGGTTGAGGAATATTTACGACCTGTCGTTGCCGACTCACGCTTGTGCTTCTTTTCCAAAACGGCAATCATTTCATCCAGCGCCGGTTCGCGGCGATCGATCAGGAACATCGGTGCGCCGCTGGCGATCCCTTTATTTGAAGAGGGAGTTACATAAAGGCGGCCGCCTTTGGGAACATAGCGGTTGATGCGTTTGATGGTATGGCCGAGGTCGTCCTCGTAGCCCAGCCGCAAGACATCTCCAGCCAATAACTCTTCTTTGGGAATAACATACCGTTTTTGTTTGCTTCCCTTGATTTTGCCGACCATCAATCCGGAGCCGGTTTGACCCTTAAGATGAATAGGGTTTTGAGGTCGTTGAGGCAGAAAATTGTAATGGGTTCCGCTCCTGCCAAGAGCTCGGGAAAGCAGCTCCAGGGCCTTCTTTTTGGCCTGAGGATCATGTCCGTGATCCCTCAGCAGGCGGTAGCCTTGGACCGTATAAAATACGTAATGTGGACCTTTCTTGCGGCCCTCGATTTTCCAGGTGTGTACCTGGGGGATGGATGCCAATACTTTGACCAGAACATCAACGCTTAAATCCTGACAGGAAAAAAATCTGCGGTTTTGATTATTTTGGGTGTACCGCCTCCGGCAGGGCTGCACACACCGCCCTCGAAGCCCGCTTTTTCCGCCAAGATAGCTGCTCCAGTAACATCTTCCGGAGACAGCATAGCACAGAGCACCGTGAACAAATACCTCCAGATTCAATCCGGGCGGACAGGCCTTTGCCAGCGCTTTGATTTCATCAATGTTCAGTTCACGCGGAAGTACGACCCGATCGGCATTCAGCGATCGGCGCACAACAGGCAGGGCTTGTGAAAAACTGACATTTGCCAGGGTAGATATGTGAATTTCACCGCAAAAACCGGTCTGTTTGGCCAGGGGCAGCAGGCCCAAATCCTGGATGATCAGAGCATCCGGTGTTGAGCGTCGTTGCAGATTATCGATCATCCTTCCGGCCGCTGTCAGGTCATCCGGTTTCAATAACGAGTTGATGGTTACATAGACCTTCACACCGTTTTCATGCGCCAGGTCAATCAGCGGCAGGAGCTCTTCGAATGTGAAATTTTTAGCCTCCATGCGGGCTGAGAAAAGTTTCAAACCGCAATAGACGGCATCCGCCTCTGCCGCCAGCGCGGCCAAAAAGGCAGCCTTGTTTCCGGCCGGCGCTAAAATCTCAGGTGGTGATAGGATTGTCGTCTTACTGACCATACGGCACTCTGTAGACCTCCTAAATCGATTCCAATCTGCGCCAAATGAGCATTGGCAATTGATGTGGAAGCGGCATTTGCTTGCAGCCCGCACAACCAATGAGCGTCGATCTACGATACTTATACCCTGACTGAGCGAAAGTCGAGGGTGCTCCAGCTTCAAGGCGTCCAAGGACGAAGCTGTAATAATCTACCGCGAGCCCTTGGCAACGCAGAAGATGGGGCGGCATCGGCTTTCCCGCAGGGTAAACAAAATGGGATTAAAAATGGATATTTACAACTCACTTATAGAGCA
>WOR8_10000776_pt1 | contig 32837 bp, 30 predicted proteins | sample DeeMarSeWOR38_10_FD_19890 | JGI IMG/M metagenome (IMG submission 19890) | reverse complement strand
ATCATGGGAGCGTTAAGTTTATGACTGAACCAACTCGCCGCGATTTTCTGAAAATCATCACCAACGCCTTCTTCAGCCTGAGCGGACTGCTCGGTCTGGGCGGCTTATTCCGTTTTTTTAGTTTTCAACCAGACCCCGGCCCGCCCACCGAGTTCAACCTCGGGTCAAAATATGATTTCCCCTATAATGCCCAGGTCATCCGGCCCGACATCCCTGCCGCCATCTGGCATACACAAGCAGGTTACATCGCCATCAGCCTGGTGTGCACGCACCTGGGCTGTACCGCGGAAGAAAACGAGACTGGCGAGGGGTTTATCTGTCCCTGCCATGGTTCGCGTTACAGTAAAAGCGGCAATGTATTGGAAGGCCCGGCAACAAAAAACTTGCCCCGCTATCGGATCGAAGAGCAGGAAGATCGCAGATTGAGGTTATTTACAAAGTAGGGGGTCGGTATATAATTTATTTGCGGATGTCGTTGCGAGGCTCTGCAAGAGTCGTGGCAATCTCACCGAAGCATGAGACTGCCGCGTCGGGCTACGCCCTCCTCGCACATTGTCCCCGTAAAGGAAGTGACACAACAAGGCCAGAGGAGGAGCAATGGATTTCGATCTCAATGAAGAACAACGTATGTGGCAGAAAGCTGTCCACGATTTTGTGACGGCGGAGGTACGCCCGTTTGCGCGTGAAGCGGATGAGACCGGGGAATTCAACTGGAAGGCCGTGCGCAAGATGGGACCGTTGGGAATGCTGGGGCTGAACATCCCCGAAGAATTCGGCGGCCCCGGCATAGACGCTGTTAGCGCGGCCATCGCCATCGAAGAGCTAGGTTGGGGTTGCGGGAGTATGGCCCTCGCCATCGCCGCGCACAATGGCCTCGGAAGCACGCCTATCGTCCTGTATGGAAGCGACGCGCAAAAAGAGAAGTGGCTGCCACTTGTTTCCAGTGGTCAAAACAAACTGGGAAGTCTGGCTCTGACCGAGCCGGGCGCGGGGTCAGATTTGCAAGGCGTCAGCACCAAAGCCGAAAAAGATGGGGACGAATGGGTTATCAACGGGACGAAGATGTGGTGTACCAACGCCTCCATTGCTGAATACATCATCACGCTCGTTCGGACCGCCCCCGCAGGCGGCTCCCGTTCCTTGAGCATGATCATCGTCCCCACTGACACCCCCGGCCTGACCATAGGCCCCGCTGAGAAAAAGATGGGCCTGCACGGCTCCCCCACCCACGCCGTGACCTATGAGAACGTGCGCGTGCCGCTAGATGCGCTGCTGGGCGAAGAAGGTAATGGCTTGCAGCAAACGCTCTCCACCCTGGACGGTGGTCGCATCAGCATTGGCGCCATCTCGGTGGGATTGGCACAGGCGGCCTTTGAATATGCTACCAATTACGCACGCGAACGTCAGGCTTTCGGCAAACCCATCGCAGATTTGCAAGCCATCCAGTGGATGCTAGCTGAAATGGCAACCCAGATTGAAGCGGCACGCACATTGTTGTACAAAGCCGCCTGGCTCAAGGAGCAGGGACGCCCTTATACGATGGAGGCTGCCATGGCCAAATTGTTCGCCACCGAAATGGCCGAAAAGGTTTGCCGGGATGCCATCCAGGTGCACGGCGGATACGGTTACAGCCAGGAATACCCGGTCGAACGCCTGTACCGTGATGCGCGCCTGATGACTATCGGCGAGGGGACGAGTGAGATTCAAAGATTGGTGATCGCCCGGCAGGTTTTGAAGATGGAGTTTTGATATTTAGACCCTAAAGGTTTTTGAAACCTTTAGGGTCTTTTCAAACCAGATGCGACGCACCCATTTAAACCATCCCCCAGCATCATGACAACCTAACTCAAAAATGCTATTCTGTAATTAGACAGATAGTGTTCGAAAGGATTTGAAAATGAACGTCAGTGATCTACTTCTGGGAATGGCACTCGTGAGCGTAGGCTGGGGAATTGTCTCAATGATCGCGATCACAAACTTCGTGTCTGAGCGCGGAACGAAGATCAATTTCTTCTTGTACAGAATCTACATTTTCAAATATGTCAGCCAATACAAACAGCTCACCGAAGCAGAGAACGGTGAGCCGGGTCCGTGGTTTTATTCGTTTGTGATTTCAATGAACATGGCACTGGTTTTGACTGTTGTCGGGGCAATACTTAAATCTTCAATTTAAATAAACGAAACCTAATCCTTGTAAACAGATACTTCAAGATCAACGTTCAAACGATCTGCCACTTCTTCCAATTCATCTTCCCATTTATTTTTAGGCAATTCTGGCGGTGCCACAACGATAGCATCCATTGTGAAGAGTGGTGCGCCGCTCATAGGTGCAGGCACCACATTTGTGTCAATCGATTCGATATTTATCCCTTGGTCTGACAAATGCTCCGCGATCTCATGGATGATGCCTTCATGGTTAGCCCCACGCACTTCGATCTGATATGGCAGCCAATCACCACGCTGCGTAGCCACTCCCCACTCAGTCTCTGTGACTGTAACCTTGAAACCTTCACCGGAGAGTTTTTCGGTATTCTGCGACAAATGCTCCACCTCGGTCTCCGGGATGGAAACCAACAACAGCATGGCAAACTCGCCCCCCAGGCGCGCCATACGGCTGGCCTGCACATCCCCACCGCACTCCAGGATCAATTCGGTTACATGCTCCACAATCCCAATTTTGTCGGAGCCGGTTAGTGTAAGCACAAATCGTTTTGACATAATAAATTCATCCTTTTGAAAAAAACTCATTCTGGTTTTTCAATCACCACCCAGGCATTATGATCCGCTGCATAGATGCTGGTAATTGCTGAGTCAAATGAAAACAAACCTACAATCTTACTCGGCGCAAGAAAATGGCTGCGCATCAGCAGCATCTTTTCAGCGACAGCGATCAGCTTGACATAGATCGAGCGGATATCCGGCTCTTCGATGACGATGCGCCCGCCGGGTTTGAGCACACGGTACATCTCGCGCGCGGTCTGTCCCTGGTGGATGACGTGGTGCAGCGCGTCCACCATGATGATGCGCTCGAAGGAGGCGTTTGGGAACGGGAGCGCTTCGGAGTTCGAGCAAGTAAGCCCGAACTGAGTCTGATCCGCTTCTCGCAACATCCCCAGGGATGGGTCTGCAATGACCACTTCCCCGGCGTGTTCGCGAATGGTATTTGCCACACGTCCAGTTCCGCCACCAGCATCCAGCACACGTCCTTGCGTGGGCAGGTCAGCCTGCTCCAGCAAAGTCTCTAGCGATGAATATTCAACGCGGGAAAAGATGGGCGCAATCAATCCAAAATGGTCAAAGGGCATTATTCATCCCCAACTGTGATCAGGTCTTTGATCTCTTCGTAGGTCGCAGGGCCAATACCAGGGACATTGACAATTTCTTCGATAGCGGCAAACGGGCCATTTGCTGTGCGATAATCGATTATATTCACCGCCGTAGTTTGCCCGATGCCCGGCAGCTTATCCAGTTCTTCAATGGAGGCTGTGTTGATATTGATCAGATCTTCCCCGGCGAGCGGCGAGGGCGTGCCTTCGGTCACAACCACAAAACCCTGTGTCTCCTCCGGAACAAAACCGGCTACAAATGGAATATCCAAACGTTCGCCGTCTTCCAGGTAGGCTGCCAGGTTGAGCGCATTCTTGTCAGCTTCAACCACAAACCCGCCGGCAACCTCCACTGCGTCATCCACACGGCTGTCCTTTTCCAGAGCGTACACGCCAGGGCGGACTACCGCCCCGGCCACATGCACGCGGATCGGTTCAGGCGTGGGCGCAGGGCGCAATACAACGCTCTCGCCCTGCGGTGTGCGCGTGCTGGCGTAAATACCTCCTGCCAGCAGCAAGCCCACCAAAATGCCAATAATGATATACAAAACTGTTTTCATAGTGCCTCCCCTAATTCTATCCTAACTTCATCACCAACAGGGTTTCATTTTTACGAGTAAGATCCATAAAAAGTCCTACCAGACGTTGCAGTCGCTGATAATAGCGAGGCGTTTCATCTGCTTCGAGCGCGCGAAAACCGAACTTCTCGTATAACCCGCCCAGGCCCGAACGACAGGTGAGATAGACCGGGCGCGGCGTATTTGCCAGCAAATGTTCAATCAAGGCACGTGCTATGCCCTGATGACGATGGGTAGGTTGTACAGCCAGGGATGCCAGTTCCGTCAAACCGCCTGGTACCGGCTTCAACTGGGCACACCCGATCATATCACCCCCGGAAACTGCCACCGTAAAACGTCGCCAATCCAGCTTTGTGGGGTTGATGCGTACCTGCCGGATGAGCGCCTTGATAGCCTGGAAGTCGGCTTCGGTTGCAAGTCGGAGAGAGTAATCAGCCAATTACACCCGCCGCTACAAGGATTATGAACGAAGCTATGAACCAATGGATCAAGAACGGATACAAGAACGAACGCGTGCGCCAGGCCACCCAACCAAAGGCGAATCCCCCGAAAATAGTAGAAAGGGTTTCGATCCCAGGTTTACCGATATGCGCCAGCGCAAACGGAACTGCTTGCAGCCACAAGGCCTCCGCCCCAAACTTGCGGGCGTAGCCAAACAGAATCCAGCCACGGAAAAAGAACTCCCAACCGATCAAATTCAAAAATGTATTCCAGGGCAAGCCATTCACATGTGGTTTGTAATAATCAGCCATGCCGGAATCACTCTTCCCCAGGAACCAGATAACCGGCGCCATCAGCAGGATCCCCGTCAAGGTTATGATAAAGCCAGCCTTCCAATCACCAAAAGTGAAACCGTAATCGCGCGGATTCTCTCGAAAAATGAAAAGGGTAAAAGCAAGAGGAATCACAAGGTAAAGAACGACACGATCCCAATACTGGTCCGAAGTTATGGGGTAATAGGCATCCACTATCAACAATAAGGTACTGATAATTGTGATGGTGACAATCTTCCAATCAAATTGAAGTTTGGGGCCAAGGAAGGCTCTCATTTGGTATCCTGATTATTTGTGTTCAGTTATCAGTAAGGGAAGTAGGTTTTATTGCCTGTCGAGCTAAGCGATGCAGCTATTTTATCCGCATCGTGAGAAAGTTCAAAGCCCCAGTTTGTAAATAGCAAAAGCACAACCAGGAATACAGGCCTTACCGTTAATTTGCCAGTACAGGAATATCCTCCAAGGAAACGAAAGCTATTCTTTCATATGGTGAACAATTTCCAAGTAAAGCGTACCCGCTGGAAACAGGGCTGGATTTGGGCGGTTTTTATAATCTTCCGCATGAATCAAGGGTAAAATCTGTACCGGGGTGCTTGCACTTTGAGTATTACCGCCACACTAAACGAAACGAGACCTTATCAAATTTTATGGCACATGTATCTCATAAACTAAAAAACGCAGTTGAAGGCGCATTGGCTGGCGGAGGCGATCCTGCCACCTCGCCCCTGTATGTATTCGGCCCATTCTTGAAGCTCATCGTGGTGGCTGGCGTAGCACAGGTCACCTTTGGGGCTTCGGTCTGGATGGTGATCCTGACCATCGCGGTGGTATCAGCCATGTACCGGCTGGTAATGCGCTGGGTAACTGATGGTAGCGGTGGAAGCGGACTGAGTGAAGAAGAGTTCGGCAGTTGGGCTGTAAAAGTTAACGCGGCCATCACTTTTATAGAATACACACTGACCTTTCTCGTCAGCATGTCCGCTATGGTGACGTTCATCGCAGACCGCATTCCGGCGTTAAACAACACTATCTTGTGGATGCAGTATCGGACGCTCCTGGCAATCGCGCTCAGCGTCCTGACCGGTTGGCTGGTCAATCGTGGACCGAAAGTTGCCGCGCGCGCATTTGGCCCAGCCACGGCCGGGGTTTTATTGCTGCTCTGGGCAATGGTCATTGCAACCATCTGGGAGACTGGCTTCCACTTACCTGAGTTCGATCTGCGCGCTTTCCAGCCGGAGTTCATCGGGTTCACTATTAACGGGTATGCGCGCATTCTAGCGGTGATGACCGGCATCGAAGTATTTGCCAATCTGGTAGCGGCTTACGATGGAGATGCAGCACAGAAAAGTAAGAAGGCTTTCAACAGCCTGTTGATCATCATGGGCACGACCGGGATTACGATGCTTGTGGTTGGCCCGGCTATCTTCCAGCTCTCCGATCCGACTGACCCGCATGTTTCAGTATTCACGCAGACCATGGACCAGCTTCTGCCCGATCCGCTGCCCCTGCTGGGAACGCTGGTTGGCGTGGCGGTATTGATGTCTGCTTCAGCGGCCAGCGCACAGGGGTTACAGAACCTGGCTCTCGGGCTGTACGAACGTAACTACATCCCACGCTACCTGGGCGAACGTAACGAATTCGAGGTAGCGGATAAGCCGGTCTGGCTGGAGGTCACCATTGTCAGCCTCTGCTTCGCCTCCTTTGGCACGCATGAAGAAACATATTTGGCGATTTACGCAGCGGGTGTCTTTATTTTGCTGAGTATGACGGGTTGGGCAGTTACAAAGCGCCTGATCCGTATGCTGCGAGAAAAGTTCGAAATCGGCACGGTCTTTTTGATTGGCGGAACGATTGCCGCGGCTCTCCTGACCACAGGCTCCACCGGTATCATCTTTGCCGAACGTTTCTTCGAAGGTGCATGGACGTACTTCATCTTCATCCCCATTCTTTACGCTGCCTTTTCGTACTTCCGCCGCCACATGGGAGCACCATCCGCAGAGATGGAATACCTGGGCATGCTGGACTCGGCACAGTTGGCAGGCTTTGGCTTTGGTCAATCTCCCACATCTGAAACTATATTAGAAAATGGAGAAAAAGCGCTGGAGGTTACCTGGCAACCAGATCCGAAAGAACTCAGCACCTGGCGAGAAGAAAGAGCCACTATTAGGGATCTTGTTGTGCTCCTGGACGGCTCTACTCATGCAGCCCAAGCCCTTCCCACAGCAAAGATGCTGTGCAAAACTATCGGTGCCAAGCTGCACCTGCTTTCAGCCGTCAAAAATCAAACGCAAGCGCAAAAGGATGAATTCAAGAAAAAGGCTGAGGGGCGCAAGGTTTATCTTGAAAATCTTGCAAAGGCACTGATAAGCGAAGGTTACGATACCAGCTTCGCAGTTCGCCCTGGCTACATTGCTGATGCAACCGCTGCTTATCTAAAGGAAACTAATATCGACCTGGTGATTTTGTCAACCAGAGGAAAATCGGGGGAAAAGCACTGGGAGAAGGGCGGCGCATCCCGCAAATTGGTGCAGAACATTTCCAAGCCCATCCTGATGGTGCAAACCGAACATGCCGGAAGGGCTGAAACGCACTGGGTACCCAGGCTTAAGCGCATCCTGGTTGCGCTGGATGGATCCATCCACTCAGAGCGCACACTCCCCTATGCGCGTGCCCTGGCACAAACCTTCAAGAGCCAAATCTATTTGGTTTCAGTTCCAGCCGTCCCCAACGCCAGCGACTACCGCGCCCCGGCAGAATATCTTGAATCACTACGGGGTAAAAAAGATGCCAACATGCGCAAATTTATTAGCGCTGTTGCCCGCGGGTTGCGCAAGGACGGACTTAAGGTGCAGACCATAGTGACCGGCTCGCTCCCGGCAAAGACCATTGTTGATGTGGCCGCAGCCAAGCACGTGGATATGATCATGATGACTTCACGAGGACGCGGTGGGCTAAAATTACTATTTATGGGCAGCGTTGCCGAGCGGGTTGTAGAAGGTGCAGATCAAATGGTATTTATGATTCCAATCCCTGACCCCAATAACGGAAACGGCTAACAAAAAAGAGCAACTGCCAGGTAGCAGTTGCTCTTTTTTGGAGAAATTCTTCCCGAGCGGAGTTATTCGTCTTTGCAATGCTTCGCTCAGAACTTTGTTCACCTGTGCCTCCTAAAGGAAATTGGGATGATGTGGGACACTGGCGTAGGCAGCGAGAATGTTACCCTGAAGCCAGCGCAACCAACGCGCGGAAGGCGCTGTAAGCCGTGATCATATCGGGCACGGACATGCTCACGCAGGTACCATCACGCTCAGCATCTGGCATACGCATGGCGTTGTCGGCCATGACAGAGTTGAAGAATTCCACCGAGAGCAGAACGGGCTCTTCCAGCGCAAAAGGTTCGGGGACTTTGCGCTTGGACAGCCTGCCAACTGCTTTTGCCGCCGCCTTTTCGATCATATCCTGTGCAACCTTGGGTGGCAGGCATTCAGCGGAATAGCGTCCGGTTGCATGTTTAACCACCACCGTCTCCACATTCCCCAGCAACTCAACCGTTTGCATACAAGCCGTCTGGTCACCGGTGACCATTAATACGGGCACATCGAAGTGACCGGCCACCGCCGCATTGAAGCCATACTCCCCCACCAAAATATCATTCAGCCAGACATTTGCAACCGTTTTGGATGACCAGGTATGATCGAGAATGCCCTCCGGCGAGCCGGCGCGGGCATGGTAGCCAACAAAGATCACACCATCCACTTCGTCTACACCCTGCACCATCGAAAGTGGGCTTGGCGAACCGGTATTCAACGATGCCCGCGGATCGAGTTCTTCGATCAGGATGTTCGAGCCGCTGGCATGTCCGTCGGTAACGAAAACTTCTTTTGCACCAGAATCAAATGCGCCACGCACAGCCGCATTGACATCTTCAGTCATGAGGCGGCGGAAGCGTTCGTAATCGGGCTTCCCAGCCGTGACCTGGTCCCAGGTCGTTACGCCGGAAATCCCTTCCATATCTGCTGCGATGAGAATTTTCATAATTAGCCTCCAATGAATGCGATGGGGCTATTATACGGCGAGAAGACTGAAAAGTATGTTTGTGTGGAGTTTTCTTGTATACTTGAATGCGGAGCCCCAAAAAGTCTCATAGACAGACCTTAAGCGGCTTTTCGTTGCAATCATCACTGATGAAAATTGCGAATGATATACCGTAGTGCCCCCTTTCTATCCCCCCATTTCAAAAACCATAAATGGGGAAGACTTTCTTACCCAAGGCTTCCTCAAGGTTCAGCTTACCCTGGAAAATATAAAAAACAAAAGTTAGCACACGGTATAATAATTCCATCAACTAACTTGCTACCGGAGGATACATGAGCGACACGGCCATATTCCCTTTTTCGGATGAACATAAAATGATCCGCGATGCGGCGCGCAACTTTGCGCAGAATGAGATCGCGCCTATCGCCGCAGAGTTCGACGAGAGCGGGGATTTCCCTTTGCAGACCATCATGAAGATGGGCGAGATGGGTTTCATGGGCATTGAAGTGCCGGAAGAGTACGGCGGCGCGGAAATGGACACGCTGTCTTATGTGCTGGCGCTAGAAGAGATCGCCAAGGTAGACGCTTCGCATTGCGTGGTCATGTCAGTCAACAACTCGCTGTACTGCCATGGCATCTTGAAGTTCGGCACCGAGGAGCAAAAGAAAAAATTCCTGACGCCAGTCGCGTCTGGAGTTTCTGTCGGCGCGTATTCGCTGACAGAGCCGCAATCAGGCTCGGACGCGGGCACAATGCGCACACGCGCTGTTCGGGACGGCGATCATTACATCTTGAACGGACGCAAATCCTGGGTCACGAGCGGTCCGGTCGCTGATTATGTGGTGGTCTTCATGATGACCGATCCCGAGAAAAAGCAGAAGGGCATCACGGCTTTCATCGTCCCCGCTGACACACCCGGGTACAGCCGCGCCAAGAAGGAGCCCAAGCTGGGCATCCGCGCTTCGGCCACCAGCGAAATCCTGTTCGAAGACTGCCGCATCCCGGCTGAGAACCGTCTCGGGGAAGAAGGTCAGGGCTTCAAGATCGCTATGACCGTGCTGGACGTGGGACGCATTGGTATCGGTGCGCAGGCGTTGGGGATCGCCGAAGCCGCCTACGAGGCCTCGCTCGATTATGCGCGCGAACGCGAAGCCTTCGGACAGCCCATCGGACAGTTCCAGGGTATCGGCTTTAAATTAGCCGACATGAAGACGCGCATTGAAGCCTCACGCCTGATGGTCTACAATGCCGCGTTGGCCAAAGAACGCTCCAAGACAACCGGCGAGCGCTTCACGCTTCAAGCCTCGACTGCGAAGCTGTTTGCCTCCGAGACATCTATGTTCTGTGCCCACGCCGCTGTCCAAATCCACGGCGGGATGGGATACAGCAAGGAATATCCGGTAGAGCGATACTTCCGTGATGCCAAGATCACAGAGATCTACGAGGGCACCAGCGAGATCCAACGATTGGTCATCAGCCGCAGCGAATTAGGGCTAAAATAAAAACTCAGTTGCTTTCAAGCACAAAGTCACCAAGGCGCGAATTCAAAATCTTTTGGTTTAATGCCTTGGTGACATAGTGACTTCGTGGTAAAACAATTTCCCAATATGGACACGATCAAAGCCTTCTTATCCCGCGTCAAGCAATCACTGCCTGGACGCTGGTTTTGGCTATTGGTCAGCCTCGGCCTGATCATCAATGGCGTCTACCTGATGCACCAACGCGGAGTCAATAGCGATGCCAACCAAACGCTTATTTCCTGGAACAACATATATCATCTTGAAATCGTAAACATCCTGTATTTCGCGGTAGCAATTCCGTACCTGCTGGTAGGCGGATTGATAAGCGCCTTAGCCTTCATTCCCCTCTGGCAAACACAAGAAGAAATCCAGACGCCAACCGAGAACAAGGAAAAACCGAACTGGGCTTACTTCTTACCGCGCATAGCGATGACCATATTGCTGTTTGCCCTTCTGATTTTTTTCCTGGCACAGCACAAATACACACCCATCCTGGCCTGGCTGTGGGTATACATCGTGGCTATGCAAACACTTCTCTTTTACAAGCGCGAAAAATCTGTTGGAGCGAATTTTTCTCCAAACATCACCCAGGTTGACATCTTGTGGATGGCTTGCTTATTTTTAGCCGGATTAGGGATCGGTGCCTTCGCGCTCAATGACATTCCCAATATCATGGTGCCCGATGAAGGCTCTTTCTGGGAAACTGCGCGTGCCATTGCAACAGGCGATTTCAAGCCGGACTTCTTCAATTTCGGTGTGTACACCTTCCCGGTTGCCAGTTCCATTTTCCAGGGCTGGGTGATGCGGCTGGTCGGCATAAACTTGTGGGGGTGGCGATTTGCATCTGTGCTGGCCGGTACTCTTACAGTTATTCCGCTCTACCTGCTGGCACGCGAATGGTTCGACCGGCGCGTCGCAGTGATGGCCGGGGTGCTCATGCTCACCAGCCCATACTATCTAAGTTTTGCACGCATGGGCTATAACAACTCACAGGCGCTCTTCCCTGTCGTGCTCAGCCTGTATTTCTGGTCACTGGGGTACAAGCGCGGTAGCAACCTGTATTATTGGCTGGCCGGTGTGGCCGCCGGATTGGGTTTTTACACCTATCCCGCCGCCTGGCTGGGTTTGGTCACGATAATGATCGCAATGGCGTTGTTTATCATCATGCGGCGCATCAGATTTCGACAGGCCCTGGTCACTACAGCAATTTTCCTGGGGGCCATCCTTATCACCGCCTTGCCGCGCATTGTCTATGGTGCCAGCAGTGACAATTCCGAACCGTTGTTTTATAAAATGGTCGAGACCAGTTTCGTCAGTGACTTTTATGGCAGTGCCTACTTCAGCCCCGAAGAACTGCATCCGGAAGGCAACTCTTACTTGCTGGGTACGAACGAGATTTTCTTCGCGCTGGATGTCTACACCAAGTTGCTGACTCGCAGCATGGTACGAACTTTGGCAGCGCTGGTCAATCCCTTCATCGTGACCGAACATTTCATGACAACCAATTTTGCAGGTGGATTCCTGCCCGCCATCGGCCTCGCCCTCGGACTTAGCCTGTGCCTACGTACCATTAAACAAACCCGTTCCATCCTGCTGCTGATCTGGCTGGGGGCCGGATTATTCTTCCTGAGTATCATCGCGGCTTTTCCACCTCGTCATACACACCTTGTCACCATCATCCCTGTCCTGGCGCTGCTCTCTTCTATCGGGTTTGTTGCCAGCATCGACACATTTACACACGAGCTGCAAAAAACAGGCAAGCCAGCACTTATCGCCTGGGGGCAAACAGGACTGATTTTGATCATCAGCGCAGCATTAGTTTTTAGCGGGGTGAGGCAATACTTTACCGTTATGCCTGATCGCAATCCACCACTTTTCGAAGATATCGTTTCCTGGATAGCCTGGCGTAATGACAAACCGCTGACAATCGTTTTCGTAGGCACCGACGCCGAAAGACCCCATCGCGTACAGTATCATGTTGATACACTCATGGTTCCGCACAAGTACATCAACACAACCCCAGCCAACTTCAACTGGGAGGATATCCCTTTTGGGAGTATCGTTTTCTACGAGCAACAAGATGGGCGCATTCCTCCCCCGCCAGTTGAATTCAACGTCTCTGCTACTTACACTACCCAAAACGGGCGTATTATTGGTACTGCCTGGGCCAACACGGACGTAGACCTGCAACCTGCGCTGCCATTTTCAAACGTAAAGGGGAAAACTCCAGCTTCAACCATTCTCTTATTCACAGTTCTGGCTATAATTGCATTCGCCCTGGCAACTTTGCAAATTCACGTCACCACTGAAAAAATGGTTGATGAACCCGGCATACGTATTCAGGCAGAGATCGCATTACGTAAACTCGGAAAGAAAACAGAAGATTATAAAAAGTAGAGTCAAGCAATCATGAAAACTATCCTTTTTCACCAACACGGCGGACCAGAAGTCCTCGGATACACCGATTTTCCCACCCCTGAGCCCCGGCTTGGCGAAGTACTGGTAAAACTGCATGTTGCCGCCCTCAACCGTTTGGATATATTTGTCCGTAACGGCTGGCCTGGTCTGAAACTGAAAATGCCTCACATCAACGGCGCTGATGGCGCTGGAAAAGTGGCAAAGCTAGGAGATGGCGCCACTGGATTTGAAATTGGTGAGCGTGTGGTCATCAACCCCAACATAGGCTGCCAAAAATGCAGCTTTTGCCTCTCTGGCTGGGACAACATGTGCCGTAACTGGCACCTGCTGGGTGAAACTATGCGCGGCACGTATGCAGAGTATGTGTCCGTGCCTGCCCGCCAGCTATATAAATTGCCTGATGACTTTGATTTCCACATAGCTGCTGGAGCTGCACTGGCTTACCAGACAGCCTGGCATTCGCTCATCACGCGTGGGAAGCTACAGGCCGGAGAGACGGTGCTTGTGGTCGGCGCGGGGGGCGGGGTCAACACCGCCAGCATAGATATCGCTAAATTTAGCGGCACGCAAGTCCTGGTTGTGGGTTCTGATGCGAAAAAACTGGAGAAGGCCGAAGCGCTCGGCGCGGACATCCTGATCGACAGGTCCAAAGAAGAGAACTGGTCCAAGGCTGTCTTCCTGGCGACAAACAAACAAGGCGTCGATGTAGTTATCGACAACGTTGGCACCACCTTTATGCCCAGCCTGCGCACGCTCAAAAAGGGTGGCCGCCTGCTGACAGTGGGCAACTCTGGCAGGCCAAAATTCGAGATCGACAATCGCTATATCTTTGCCAAACATCTCTCCATCATTGGCTCCACTATGAGCAACCTGGCGGACTTTGCCACTGTCATGGATCTGGTTGTAGCTGGTAAGCTCAAGCCTACGCTGGATAAATCCTTCCCTCTTAGCGAGGCTGCCGCCGCACAGGAGCACCTGTGGAACGGCAAAAACTTCGGCAAAGTCACGCTCGATATCGGATGATCTCTTGAACCTGATTACCAAGCTAAAACGCCTGCCCTGGTTTGAAATCGCCATCGTGATCGCCCTGCTGGGCATCAGTGGCTATGCCGCTTTTTCCGATGCATATAACCTGCCAAACCACTGGTTTACGCGCGACGATGCCTATTACTACTATAAGGTTGCTCAAAACATCAGCGAGGGGCACGGCAGCACTTTCGATGGCATCAATCTGACCAACGGCTATCACCCACTTTGGATGCTGGTGTGTGTGCCTATTTTTACTTTGGCACGTTTCGATCTAATTCTGCCGCTTCGGATTCTAATTCTCATATTGGCAGGCTTGCGCGCTGCTACCAGCATCCTGCTCTATCATTTGCTAAAGGATGCCATTGCCCGGCCAATCGCCATGCTGGGGGCGTTGTATTGGGCGTTCAATACCTACATTCATTGGACAGCTTACCAACAGGGATTGGAAACCGGATTGGCTGCCTTTTGTCTGGTTCTGTTTCTCTATCTGCTTCGACGCTTCGAACACGACCGAAAAACTGCCTCCCCGAAGGGGACGATGCCCGTTACTTTGAAGCAAATCGCAACCCTGGCATTTGCCGCCACATTTGTCATGTTCAGTCGGCTGGATATGGTTTTCCTGGCCGGGTTGTTCGGGCTGTGGATCGTCTTCCGTGATAAACCACTACACTACCTGCTGCCACTCGATATATTTCTTTTGACAGTTAGCACTACAGGTGCATTTATCTTCCGCATAGGGTTTCCAGATTACTATCTTTATGCAAATACTGCCATCATCACCCTGGTGATAAGTCTCGCCCTGAAAATACCTCTTTTCTACTTCCTAGGTTTATACCAGCATCCCAAAGCGCATTCGGCCATCCACCTTCTACGGCAGAGCACTATCGCAATTGCTATCTCCGGCGTTGCCACGCTTGGCATTGTGCTTGGACTCACCAGCCTGGGTTTCATTGATGGAAATTTTCCGCGCACAGTTCCCCTTCTTGATGGGGTATTATCGATGATACTGATTATTTTCAGCCGCCTGGCAATTGTTTTATTCAGCCAAAGGGAAAATATACAAGCAGACACCCCTATAAAAGCGCTCAAGGCCAACTGGATTGGATGGTTACGCGAAGGGAGCGTTTATTATGGCATTTTGGGCGGCTCTCTGGGGCTGTATATGCTGTGGAGCAAACTTACCTTCGGCACAGCCTCCCCGGTCAGTGGCCAAATCAAGCGCTGGTGGGGTTCTTTTTCCAGTCGCGTGTACGGCGGTTCAGCACGCTCCCCAGTGGCCTTCTTTGGTATAGACCCGGAAGGTGATTTCAACGCCTGGGCCCCCATCACCAATATCGTCGGAAATTGGAACAGCCAGATCGAAATGATCACGATCCCGATCGATTACGATTTGCGCTACATCATCATGCTTGCCATGTTGTTGACCTTGCTTGGTCTGCTCTTATTCATCAACCGCAAACGTTCTGCCCGCATTTTACAAGGGTTGGCAATGATCCCATTGCTGGCCGGCTCTTTCTTACAAATCATCCAGTACAATATCAGCGGTTACTCAGCGCTCAAAGAATGGTACTGGGTAAGCGAAATGGTACTTGTCGCACTGGCGGGTTGTCTATTGCTCGATATCCTGACGCAAAAGCTGCGCCGGTTTCCAATCGCATCCGTCACGATCTATGGGATGGTTTTTGTCTGGGGTGTATTCAGCGGACTCTCGTTCGCACGCAACGTTGTGGCACAAATGCCTTACGGTGTGAAACCCGCCGACACGCCCTACATGGAAGTTGTCACATTTGTCGAAGCGCATACTCTGCCTCATACTCTGGTAGGCATGACGGGTGGCGGCAATGTTGGCTACTTCATCCAGGACCGTACCATCGTCAACATGGACGGACTGATCAACAGCTATGATTACTTCCAGGCTAACAAGAACCGCCAGGGCAGCGATTATCTCTACAACATGGGCCTGGATTACATATTCGCCAACCCCAACTTTCTTGAAGGCCAGCCCTATCGTGGCCAATACACTGGAAGGTTGGATATCATGGACTACTACGGAGGTAAAGCCATCATGCGCTTCCTCGACCCAAATCCAGTCCGATGAAACGTCCCTTTAGTGTAACGATACTACTATGGCTGGTGTTAAGCCTTACAGTGTGGAGCGGATTGCGCCTGTATTCAGCCATCCGGTGGTGGTATGTGCTGTTTGAGTTTGCAGCTATGCCCGGCCCCTGGTATATTGCTATCAGCGGGGGGATTTGGTTGATAGCCAGTATCACCCTGTTATGGGGCATGTGGCAGGCCAAAGCCTGGATACGGTATGCATTACTCGGAACGGGAGCAGGCTTCACAGTCTGGTATTGGTGCGACCGTTTATTCATCCAGATGCCCAGCGAGAACTGGCTTTTTGCCTTGCTGGCGAACGTCTTGATATTGATCATCTTATCTGTTTGCGTGTTCGTTCCGGGCACGAAAAGTTTCTTATCGAAGAGAGAGGCACATGACTGATAGTCCAAAAATTCAACATTTGAGAGAACTGAAAGCCCAATCCCGCATGGGCGGTGGAGAAGCTCGCATCGAAGCGCAGCATAAAAAAGGTCGCCTAACCGCCCGCGAGCGCATTGATCTGCTGCTCGATAAGGGTTCGTTCCGAGAAATCGACGCCTTTGTCCAGCATCGCACAAACAATTTTGGGCTGGAGAAGCAAAAGATTCTGAGTGACTCGGTCGTGACCGGTTGGGGCACAATTGACGGACGGCTGGTGTATGTCTTTTCACAAGATTTCACCGTGTTTGGCGGCTCTCTGGGCGAAGTGCATGCCGAGAAAATCGTAAAAATCTTGGACATGGCACTAAAGAATGGCGCGCCTGTGATCGGTTTGAACGACTCGGGTGGCGCGCGCATCCAGGAAGGTGTGGTTTCCCTGGGCGGCTACGCCGATATCTTCCTGCGCAACACACTGGCATCGGGCGTAATCCCGCAAATTTCGGCCATTATGGGGCCATGCGCGGGTGGTGCGGTGTATTCCCCGGCGCTGACCGATTTTATTTTTATGGTACGCGGCTCTTCTTATATGTTCGTAACCGGGCCAGAAGTGGTCAAGTCGGTAACACACGAGGAGGTGACACAGGAGGAACTAGGTGGCGCAAGCGTACATTCGGAAGTCTCTGGTGTGTGCCATGTAGCTGCCGACAGCGAAGCTGATACGCTGTATCTCATCCGCAAATTGTTTGGCTACCTGCCTTCCAACAACATGGAAGACCCACCCGTCGTGGAGGGCGGAGACAATCCGCTGCGCATGGATGAAGCGCTGGACACCATTATCCCTGACGATCCCGGGAAACCTTACGATATCAAAGACGTTATCCAAATGGTTGTGGACGACAGGCAATTTTTTGAGATTCACCAGGCTTACGCACAAAACGTTGTCGTCGGCTTCGCGCGCCTGGGCGGGCATTCGATTGGCATCGTGGCCAACCAGCCAGCCATCCTGGCAGGTGTGCTAGATATCAACGCATCAGACAAAGCTGGGCGTTTTGTGCGTTTCTGCGACTCATTCAACATCCCCATTTTAACTTTCGAAGATGTGCCCGGATTCCTGCCCGGCACCGGGCAGGAACACGGCGGGATCATCCGCCACGGGGCCAAGCTGTTGTATGCATTCTGCGAAGCAACCGTTCCCAAACTGACAGTGATCACCCGCAAGGCCTACGGCGGCGCCTACGACGTGATGTCGAGCAAGCACATACGTGGCGATGTCAACCTGGCCTGGCCCAGCGCTGAGATCGCTGTAATGGGCCCGGAAGGTGCGGTGAACATCATCTTCCGCAAGGAACTAGAAAAGGCCGTTGACCCGGTAAAACGCAAAGAAGAGCTGGTCGCGGAATATCGTGAGAAGTTCGCTAACCCCTATGTCGCGGCCGAGCGCGGCTATATTGACGACGTGATCGAGCCGCGCGAAACGCGTCCACGCCTGATCAATGCGCTAGAAATGCTAAGTAACAAGCGCGATGCCAACCCTGCCAAGAAGCATGGGAATATCCCATTGTAGACAAAGGCAATCCGATGGTTGAGTAGCCCTGAGTGAAACGAAGGACATATAAAAGCCATCTATTTCAGGTAAGATTTCATTTGTTGGTTACATGTTGGTTTCGATACGGGCTGCGCCCTACAAAACCAACGGAAACTTAAGAGAGTATATATGTTCAAAAAAGTACTAGTTGCCAATCGAGGTGAGATTGCCGTCCGCATTTTACGCGCCTGCCGCGAACGAGGTCTGGAAACGGTCTCTGTCTACTCCGAAGCGGACCGGCAAGCCCTACACGTACGCTATGCAGACGAAGCCTACTTGCTCGGCCCCGCGCCCTCGCGCGAATCTTATCTGCGTGCAGACAAAATCATCGAGATCGCCAAAAAATGCGGCGCGGATGCAATTCACCCCGGCTATGGGTTTCTGGCTGAGCGTGATGACTTTGCCGAGGCCTGTGAAGCAGAGGGGATCATCTTCATCGGCCCGAAACCATCCGCGATTGCGGCCATGGGCGATAAGGGCGTGGCACGCGCCACTGTGATCAAGGCCGGCGTACCGGTTGTGCCGGGCACAGAAGATGTCGGCAACATGACTGATGAGCAATTGCTGGCACAAGCGCCAAAAGTGGGCTTCCCCCTGCTGATCAAAGCGACCGCGGGTGGTGGCGGCAAGGGCATGCGTGAAGTGAAGAATATCGAGGAGATGCCCAACCTGATCCAGTCTGCGCGGCGGGAGGCTGAATCCGCTTTTGGAAACGGAAATGTCTATCTGGAGAAACTGGTGGAAGGGGCGCGGCACATCGAAATCCAGATTTTAGCAGATACGCATGGGAATGTTATCTACCTGGGTGAACGCGAATGCTCCCTGCAGCGCCGTCACCAAAAATTGCTGGAAGAAGCGCCTTCATCATTTGTCGATGATGAACTGCGCCGCAAAATGGGCGAAGTGGCTGTGAAAGCTGCTCAATCTGTTGATTATGTTAATGCTGGGACGATCGAATTCCTGGTAGATAAGGATAAAAATTATTATTTCCTTGAAATGAACACCCGCTTGCAGGTGGAGCATCCCGTCACGGAGATGGTCACAGGCGTGGACATTGTGTCAGAACAACTACGCATCGCACGCGGACGACAACTAAGCTATAAGCAGGAAGATATCAAGTTCAACGGTCACGCTATCGAATGCCGCATCAATGCCGAAGATCCTTACAATAATTTCCTGCCCTCTACGGGCCGCATCACGCACAGCCTGCTGCCTACCGGTCCCGGCATCCGCGTGGATACGGGGGTGTATCCCGGCTTTGAGATCACCCCGTATTACGACCCGATGATCGCTAAGCTGATAGTGTGGGGCGAGACGCGCGGACAGGCAATCCTGCGGATGCGCCGTGCGCTGGAAGAGTACCGCATTGTAGGCGTGCGTACCAACATCCCTTTCCATCAAACCTTGATGGATTCGCATCGCTTCATGGGCGGTCAATATGACACACGCTTCGTGGAGGAACGCTTTTCCATGGAGACGATAGAAGAGAGCAAACAATCCTTCGATGAAACCGCCGCGATATTCGCCACTCTGGTAGCGCACACTGAAACCCAGCGCGCTGCACAAATTGTCCGGCGCGGAGAACGTGACACCAGCAACTGGAAGTGGGTCGGTCGCTGGGAACGCATGCACCGTTAGGATACTTTTATGAAATATATAAGCACAGTAAACGGAAAAGAATATACGATCGAGATCATCGATGAGCGGCATGTGATTGTCAACGGCCGCAAACTCACAGTGGACTTCAACTCCGTTAGCGGGCAACCAGTTTACTCACTACTGGTGGATGGTAAGTCTCTCGAGGGCTTTGTCTATCCTGGCGAGGAGGAGTGGGAAGTGCTGTTGATGGGGCGTCAATATCCGGTAATGGTTGAGGATGAGCGCGAAAAACGTTTAAGAGCAACAGCCGGAGGGTCCGTGAGCGATGCGGGCAAATATTATCTCAAGGCCCCCATGCCTGGCATGGTCGTCTCTATCCTGGTGGAAGAAGGACAGGAAATCGAACAGGGAGAGGTGGTGCTGATCCTCGAGTCGATGAAAATGCAGAACGAACTCAAAGCGCCTCGCGCCGGAACGATAGGCCGGGTGCGCGTTAAACCGGGCGAATCAGTCGAACAGAGGCAGACTTTGCTCAGCATTCAGTAAAAAACAAGGATTGTTAGTGCGCCAAGCCAATTTGTGGTGGCTGAACGTCTTCCCCATTTTCCCCTGGATCGTATTCAATATACAAGGAGTTATCACCATTCAGTTTGACCGTATACCCAATAATCTGTGAATGGATGCCTTCCGGATCGCTGCTTCCATTAATCGTGATGTTGCAATAAGGGGCGAAAATAGTACCTGTAAATTTGGTGGATGCATTTCCCGTGATCTTACAATCAGTGAAGCCGCTTGCTGGTGGGGCAACGTAGGTTAAATAATTTTTGTACGGTTCTATACCAGACGAATCAAGCTCCATTACGCCGCCGCTAAAATCAAATTCCCCGCCAGACAAAATGTATATAAATACATCGCTCCCGCTGACTGCTGTTTTGCTGGACACCTTGAAATCGTCGACACAATAATTTCCTGGCTGCATCACAACGTTGGCTTTGCCCGCAGCTTTGGGAGGCACGTTGTCATAATAGCCGGGATAAATTCTGACAGTTTCGGAGTCAATTGTCTCTATCTTGCCCGCAGTGCCACACTCATCCGGTTGCGGAAGCACAAGATCAGGAGGAAAATCGATTTGAGCGACTCCTTCCTGCATTGGTCCTTCGAGGTTGCCTGAGCAGTTCTTGTTGAGATTGATATTGCCAACAGAAGTAATGCCACCCCCATCGATAAAGTCCAGGGTAGTTTTGCAGCCATCTTGAACAAACGCGCCACAGGTTGTACTTCCCATATCATCAACCGTGTTATCGGAATTGACAAACATACCCCCGCCTTTTATAGTAACCGTTCCACTGCCCCCAACAATAAACTCTCCATCACAGCCTTTTCCTGTAGGCGCTAGGGCTACAATGGCATTCCCGTCAAACATCGGACCAGTATCGTCATCGTCGGCCAGGGCGAGCGCCTGCACACGGTTATGCAACCGCGGGATACCGATCACTCCTGCAAAATAAGTATTGACATGTGATGTAATGACAACTTGCACGTAGTCGCTATCGCCTGCATAAGGAGCAGCACAACTTGCATCGACTTCGTCACAGGTATATATCTCAACAGTACTTGTGATCAGGTTGTTGGTGTACCCATTGCTCTCCGCGCGATCTAGGGCTGCCAGGCGCATGGGAATCCTGGCCTCAAGCTCCGACACCGATTCTTGCGCCTGTATCTTGGCTAATGCACCTGCCAGAGCAGACGTATCGGCTGCATTTTGTGCATGCCTACGGTCGGCTAAAACTATACTTCCATCGATAGCAAGCCCGGTAATGCCAATCAGGCCAATCATGACTAGGGCGACAATGACCAGGGCTTGTCCATGCTCAGAAAAGGTTTTTTTGTTCATCATAAATCTCTTCCAGCTCTAAGAAGTAAATTACAAAACTTATATCAAATGATACTATGTCATCATCCCCCGTATACCACGGCACAAGCGGGTGTAAAGACATTGTAAGGGTGAGGACACGGCCTCCTAAAACCTGGTTCATGTCACTCTGAAAATCTTGCCAGGACGATAAAAGGTCTCCTCGACAAGTGCGATGCCTTGCTACGCTCAGCATGAGACTGCCTGGAAATTTTGTTTGAAAAAGTGCTGACCTCTGGAAAAAGAAAGCCAGATGTATGCAAAAAGGCCAGTTCACTCAGCGAACTGGCCTTTCTTTTTTCGTTAGTGAGATGAATCTCAGGCTATCGTGTAATGCCTGTCTTTGCCGGATCGGGTATGTAGGGATTCAAATCACTATCGTAATTGATGTATAGATCAGCGCCGCCATTGATGGTCACGTTATAACCAATGACTTGCGAGTTGATCCCATCAGGGGGCGTATCAGCAGTGCCATTGATTGTGACGTTACAATGCGGGGCAAATATTGCGCCTTCATATACATTGCTGGCATTGCCATCAAATGTACAGGCAGTCACTGATCCATCATAATCGGGAGCGGCGATAAACAGATAACCCCTATATGCTTCATTTGTTGTATCATGAGGAGGATATGTCTTGTCCGGATCATCTGGATCTTCAAATGTCGCACGCAGCCGCACTACACCACCATTAATGGTGATGTTTCTCCCCTCGAGTACATAAATGGTCACGTCATCTCCAAAAACGCGAACAAAATCTATAGTTTGCTTCAGAACCGAATCGACACAGTAAACGCCAGGAGCTAGCACAATCGTATTTTCTACATCAACACCATTAATCTTTTTAGGAGGAAACCCATTGTAGTAGCCAGGCGTGATAAATGATGCAGTTACGTTGGCACCGGTAACGGGGTCAGTGAAAGAGCCTTTTGTGTGAGATGGCCAATTGGTTGTATCAGCACCATTGCATTCAGGCGGCTCAGGAATGTCGGGTACATCAGCATGGTAATCCAATTGAGTTCCACCTGTAGAGGTATCACCAATCATTGTTGCTTGGCAATCCCCACCCCATTTAAAACCGCCGCCTGCAGTAGTAATCAACCCTTCTTCAGTACAGACGCCATACTCATCGAATGCATTGCAAATCGTTAACGAGCCCGCCGAGGTCGAACACTTCACTGCACAATCATCATCCGCATTTGAGAGCATTCCACCCCCCTGAATAGTTATATCAGCATTACCTGATATAACCAAACTTCCATTTTCTGGACAATTAGGATTTAGAGCCACAACACCCGCACCACCAAAGAGTGAGCCCGAATCGTCAGTATCAGCCAAGGCGATAGCTTGCACACGGTTTCTTAACTGCGGGATGCCAACCACCCTTGCAAAATAAGTATCCACATTTGAGGAAATAATCACCTGCACATATTCGCCGTCGCCTGCATAAGGAGCGGCACAACTCGCACCAGCCTCATCACATGTGTAGACTTCAACTGTACTTGCGACAAGGTTGTTGGTATACCCATTGCTATTAGCCCGATCTAAAGCTGCATTTTGCATGGCAGTCCACGGGTCAAGTGGGTCGCCTGTACCGGGGTCAATGGGCGGATTGAGCCTTGCCAGCGCACCAGCCAGTGCAGATGTATCTGCCGCGTTCTGTGCATGTCGACGATCTGCTAAAATTATGCTACCGTCGATTGCAAGCCCAGTAATACCAACTAGCCCAATGATTGCCAGGGCAATGAGAACCAGGGCCTGTCCACGTTCGGAAGTCAAATTTGGTTTCATAAATCACTTCTCCTACTACAAACTAATTACCATCAGGAATTACAATAAATTTCATTTTGAAATGCCTGTCAGTTGCACTCTTCAGCATCTTCTGACAGTTCTATTACACCTAAAAAGGTTCGTGCACTGGATGCAGCAAAAACCTGGTCTTGCATCGGAACTAAAGACACCATAGGATGGTAGTCATACGAAACCGACACTATAACCCGGTCTCCACACTCCAACTCCACCCCCTCATCCACGCCATCTGCAGCATCACAAGTGTCAAATGCCGCAGGCACAATACCGGTATCAGGATCGGGGCCAGTATCGTATTCAATCACGATATCATCATCTTCCAGCGCTAGCAAAAAACCAACCCGCTTGGCTGTATCCCTGATCTCTGCACAATTCTGGTAATGCAATACATCGCTCTCATTCACCCCGTACGCAGTTGCGTATCGAACAGCTTCGCGGCTGGTATTTGTCACAGCAGCATACATGAAAACTGCGCGGCCCACTTCCAATAGACCAAAAATCACCAACATCAATATCGGCATCACCATGGAAAATTCAACCATGCCCTGACCCCGAGGGTGATAACGATTTGTTTTGACTTTGTTCACCATAATTATATACCTCTTGATTGTTAACAAAAAACCGACCTGGGTAGAAGGTCGGTTTCGCTATCGCTCGCCACAGGCTACGCCCGTTTCCGGGTTTTGCGACCAGATTTCGCCAGTGGGTCATTGCGCCCTTAGATTAAATTGATAAATATCTAAGTCTTAATGCTTTCTACCATGACGGAAAAAGTGTTTATTGGTTACTGTAAAAACCCACCTGTATTTATGTACCTTTTCACCTGCTTTTGGATAATTTATGCTTCATGTTTCAAAGAGATGGCCTGACGGGACATTTCCAACGAAGCCTGCTTCAAGACCATGCTGGCCGTATCCGTTGGAAACTTGGTGATTATAGGCATATGCAAGTTGTTGGCCAACGTGAAATTGCTCATCATATACGGCACCATCAGCTTTATATCAATCCCAAGCATTTTCTCCGCTTCTGCTTTCGTCAGACCTTCCAGCCCGACTGCACGATTAAGAATTGCAAAAACTTTTCCCAATGAAACACCTTGTTCCCTTAAGAACTCCCAAAGTTTCTTGGTGAGGGTCACTGTGCTTTGATCTGTGCTCAAAACCAGGACAACTAAATCCGCTTCCTCAATGATCGGCAAAGTGATCCTGGACAATGACCTGCCAATATCGATCAAAACATAATCATGACTTTTTCGTAAAGCAGAAATAATTGCTGGGATTTTTTTGATATTTAATTCATTTGCAGTAGCCGGGTCTGGCGAACCAGGAAGAAGATTGAACAACCAGTGAGTATCTATTTCAAATTTCCCCTTGAAATAATCCGGTGTAATGCTTTCTTCCGGCATATCTGAAACAGTGATTAGATTAAAAACTTCTTCATCGTGTCCAACAATTTGTGCAATTGAGCCCATAGGCAACACCATATCCATAAGCGCAACCGAAGCCGATTGAATATGTTGTGCAATGCTCATCCCAATATTTGCACACAGAGAAGAAGTTCCCGTACCTCCCTTAGCGCTCAGAAAAACAATAACCAATCCGTCCTGACCTTTTGCGCCAGAACGTTCGCTCTCAAGCACAAGTTTCGGAATCGATTCAACCAAGGTCACCATAACCATTCCGGACTTCACATAGTACTCGGCACAGCCAGCTTGTAAACAGATCTGCATCTCTTCCGGGTTGGAATGACCGCTTAAAGCAATACAGGGGATATTGGCTGTGTGCTGATTCTGAGACAGGTCGCTTAGAAACTCCCTGACAGTCAAGTCTGGCAAACTGGGTTCGAAAATTATCACGGATGGAGATTCTATACCGGCTTTTTTGAGCCCTTCACGGCCTGAAGAAGCATGGAAAACTTCATAATCCCTGTTTTTCAACATGCGTGATAAAAAATCACGGTTTGCCTCGTCTGGATCAACAAGTAGAACTTTTATCTGGTCCATATCAGCCAACCTTCCCGAATTATTTTATCCAGTTCCTTATGGCAGCGCTGTAACCACCCAAAAAGTCCCATCCGCCTCTTCATCGTTGTACAATACAATCAGCAAACTGGGCGTTGTTGCATCAGAAGCCAACAACGCCTCCATTGTCATTTCCTGAATGGAATACACATTAAAAACCAATACGTCAAAGTTGCTCATCGTCAATTCTATTTGATCGCCCGACTTCAAGGTTCTGAGAACTGCCTCTAATTGAAGACTCCAGGGCAAAGCCACCCAACGGGATATTTCCGTACCCACCAGCCATTCTGCTCCTTGAGGTGCCCATTTACCATCACTAACTCTTCCCTTCCCAAGGTTAAACTCCCAGCCCCCTTCCAGGGTCAAACGCGTTGGATGGACAATGTCGCTCAAATCCACCTCAACAGTGGGCGTAGGTGTAGGAATCGAGATTGAATCTACAATAATAAATATCCCGGAAAAAAGCAAAGCACCAACTGTCAAGATCCCGACAGCGATCAACAAAAACCTTTCAACCGGTCTTAACTCTCGAATTGTCCGACGAACATCTTCTTGTAGGGGCGGTCTTCGTTCCTCTACTTCAATTTTGGTCTCATCATATTCCTGCAAGGCTACTTCTCTAACAGCCTCAAAATCAATTTCGTCTTTATCAGATTTAACCGGCAGTCTGGGAACTTTCACCTTCTCTTCGGGCTTCAATTCATCAAGCGATTCTTCCTGCACCTCTGCAATTGCAGACACAGGCTCATCCATCACAACATCGGCCAAAGCCTCCAGATCAGAAAAGAATTCCTGGATAGCCTTTTCTTCCTGTTTGGTACTTGCTCGTTTCTTCTTCTTGGGTTTTGGCTCGGCAACCAATTCCGGCACATCTTTTTGCGGTTCTGATTCAAATTCGAACTGTACTTGAGGCTCGACCTCTTCAATTTTTACTTGAGATGGTTTTTTAAATCTGTTTTTGATACGCGCAAATATCCCCTTTGGCTCTTCTGCATTCTCTTCCTCACTGGCTAAAGTTCGACGGACCTCTGCAAGTAAATCTTCTTCCGATAATTCCGGTTTTTCTACCACTTCCTCAGGCGCTTCAATCGGATCCTCAACCTGCTTTGGTTTACGAGGTTTCGAAGATTTTCTTCGAGTTTTTTTCTGTGGCTTGTCCTGGGATTCGGTTTGTTCTATTTGCTCAAGCCGATCTTCAGGAATCTCAACAAATTGATCCTCGCGCTGTTGATCATCCTGCTGTTTCTTTGATTTTTTTGCCATAAAGTCTCACATCTCACAATCTTACGGGATGGCTGTTGGTAAGGTGGGTTGAATAAAGATAAATGTAACGGGCACCATACCCTGAACGGGAACTGTAATAGTTTCACTGCGATAATAAGCTGGCAGACTTACAGTAATTTCACTACCAATTTGGAATTTTGCCAATTCCAAAACAGCATTTCCGTTAACTGTTATCCCTGTAACTTCCGTACCGTCGCTTGCTCGCAATATGACTGTTATATTATTTAACCACTCCGAATCTTCTGGAATTCCATTCTGGTTTCTATCCAGAAAGACTCGAACCAGCACCTGTGCTGTAGACACTACAGGAGTAGGCAAGGGTGTACGTGTTGCGGCAAATTCGGGAGTAACCTGCGCAACCACTTGTCCTGATGCCGAATATCGGTACAGATCAAAACTCAGGAGATTCCCCCATACACCATCAACATATTCTTCACCACCATCACAGTCGGTATTTTCTGACAGAGTTTCCCAATCTAAAGGCACTCCTTTGGGGCTTGCCTTTACTGCTTTTTCAAAACAACTAATTCCGCTATGATATGTAAATAATGTAAATTTCCAAAAATCTGAATATGGGTCTTCAAGATCATCAATGTACCCGGCAGGCCGATTTGCGTCTGCAACAACTCTAACTGTCTCACAGTTCGCCTGCAGCACCTGAGCAATGAAAGATATGCTCTGCTTCGCAGTATTTAAATCTAATCCATATTGACAACTGGGGCAAACCGAACTCTGGGAATTCACAAAGGCGCCTCGTATCATAGCTTGATTTTGAGGGGACATTAAAGAGTACGGCATAGCACAATCGTCTAAAACTGTCGAACAAACTTGCTGGTATAGGGTCGGGTTTCTACGGAGTAAAACATCTACGCCGAGTTGATTAACTTGTCCAAGCCCAACCTCGTCTACATAGAATCGTTCATTTCCAGGCCAAAATTGAGACTCCACTTCAATAAGGGTTTTTAGAATCTTTGGCGGGATTCCGACATCTCTACTTGCTAACCATATATATTCATCGTATTGATTTTGCCACTCGATCATGGCATCCCTGCTACGTTCCAAACCACAGCCAGTAGGCCAATTCAAGCCAATACTTAAACCCCCAGCCGGGCAACCTCCTACATCTACTATTCCATGGATTATCAGTTGGGTGGATAAATAATGCAAAGTTTTATTGGTATTTAATTGATAAGGGAATTGAACAAATTCCGCCCATATAGGATCGGTATAATCTTGAAATCTCCAGGAGCGCAAACAAGAGTCAGAAAAGGTGGCAAATTGACTGACAGTATCTATGTAAACATAATAGCCATCAGAGTTAAAGTCAACGCGTACCGTCGCCGACACCGTATCACTCGTTGCTCCTGCGCTGGAAACTGCCCTGAATGCAATATTAGAACTCGTCAGAACTGGCACCGCACAAGGGGAACCCCGGCAAATGAATTCATTAGAATTTAATGAACCTCTAATTTCTATGGACACATCTGGCACATCTTGAAATCCAATCAAGGTGACGTAAGGTTGAGCTAATGGTCCTTCAGGGGCCTGGATAAAAGCATAAAGTTCAGATGCAGGCGGCAGCGGTGTCGACTGAAGTACCGGTGTATTTGTCGAAGCAGGTACCCCACTCACAATTGCGGTTGGCGTTTGTTCGCTAACCGCTACGTTTGTCACAGTAGCTGATGATACTTCGACAGGAGGTGTATTTGCTGAGTTCAATAGATTTCCAAGAGGAGCACATGCCAATATTATCAGCAAGCCTAACACACCATACCCTGCAGTATTCTTTAAGGTCTGCTTCATTAAAAACCCGGCACTTTATTTATTTTCCCCAAGTCGGTTCGTCACACGTTTCCAGGCATCTGTAGGAGCCGCAGGAGGCAGGTTTTTGTGCATTTCATGGCTAAGGACATAAGCCATATCCTCTATCGTTGTAGAAATTGACAGTTCCGGCTTCTTTAACAGAAATGGCTCACCAAAATTTACTGCACGAATGACTTCCTCGGGTTCATAGGGAATAACGAAATCAACGGGGTGATTTAGCACTTTTTCAATTTGGGCCCGCCGAATTCCCGCAATCGGAGAATTGCTATTCAATAACACCTTTATTTTTTCTGGTGGAAACCCTAACTTATCGTAGATATCCAATGTGCTCATTGCGGCACGAAGCGAGCTCATTTCAGGTGCCACCACGAGCACCAATTCGCTTGCAAAATTTAACATTTGAATCGTAATGTCTGCAAAATCATGCGCTGTATCAACTACGATAAATTCATATTGCTTTGCCAATTTACCCAGCACAAGTTGCCAAAACTCATCGCTGAAAGTATCAAGTGCAATCGGGGATCTGGGCGCAGCGATAAAGGAAAGTCCGCCAGAATGCTTGCCTACGATATCCTGAATCATGTCATCGTCAATGTTTTTGGTCTCAACTTCAGCAAAGTCTTCCCATGTATATCTGGGTTTTGAATTCAACATCATTGCAACTTGGCCTGCAGACAAAACGGCATCAACCAGTAACGTCTCCTTGGCCCAAATCTGATTAAAAGCCAGTGCTAAATTAACCGCTATGCTTGTAGTTCCAACCCCACCTCTCAGGCTGTGCACAGTCACAATCGTAGTAAGATTCTCATCGCTCTTTTCCATCTCACTTACTATTTTCATGGCCTTGCCCCGCCGCGCTAATATGCGCATGCGCGCCACCAGCTCCTCGGGCTGAAAAGGTTTTACAAGGTAATCATCAGCCCCCAATTCAAAGGCTTTCAACTTATCCCCCAATTCATTTCTGGCAGTAATTACAATTACCGGAATATTGCTAAATTCCGAATCCCGCCGCAATCGTTCCAAAATATCATGCCCGGAAATATCTGGTAGCCGCAAATCAACAATGATGACGTCTGGTTTTGTGGCTGAAACCTTGGCCAGACCATCTTTACCAGTTTTGCTGTACTCAAACTCATGACCAGCATCCTTCATTGGCTTGTTCAATAATTTGTAATAGAAAGGTTCATCATCGATTAATAAAACTCGCATACTTATTTCTCCAATTTGGATTTATTTATGATTCTCCAGTTGCAAGGTAGTTTCAGATAAAATCTTTTTTACCTCGTTTTGAAGCACAAAAGCGTGCTCCTCGATTTCTTCGAATGTCTGCTGAATTAATAACGACTCTCCATTTTGACATTCTTGATCTAATTTTTGCAACAAATAAGATAGTTGTTTTGCGCCCATACTTCCCGAAATACCCTTAAGATTATGAGCGCCGGCTGCAAGAGTCTCAAAATCGCCAGAAAGCAATGCTCTTCGGAATTGGTGTATTCGCTCAGGCAAATCATCCATAAACTCGTTCAGAAAATCTCGATAAATCTGAATATCTTTTCCAAATCTAGGTAATGCATCCTGGACATCCAACACCGGCAATACATCTGACTGCCCTGTTTCATGCAATTCATTTAATAAAGTTGGCCGCTTAGTATTGATTACATATGACTCAATTAACTGAAACAACACTTCTGTATTGAATGGTTTTGCAATACAATCATCCATACCAGCGTTCAGACACTTCTGCATTTCATCATCAAACAACATCGCAGTGAGAGCTACAATGGGAACATGCCTGTTTTCCGCTTCCCATTCTCGAATATTTCGAGCTGCATCAAACCCATTCATGATTGGCATCTGCAAATCCATCAGCACAATGTCATAGGATTGAGATTTCACAGCTGCGACAGCTTCAATGCCATTGGAGGCGGTATCATAATTATAACCTTTTTCGGACAACAAAAGCCCCATCATCCGCCGATTGAGTTCGTCATCATCCACTAATAATATTCTTGGCTCTTCACTATTCAAAGTTGCCTCAATTCAAAATACAAACGTCTGTTAATTCGAAAATAACTTATGATCCAATCGCCTCCCTGCCACTTCCAGGGCTTGCGAAAACGAGGGTCGCAAGCCAGTTGCACGGAACTCGCCAACGATTCGCCGATTTTCATCCACACCTGTTTGCTGGAACTTAAAAATGTCAGTCATTGTTACAACGTCCCCCTCCATGCCTACCACTTCTGATATGTTTGTTATGCGACGAGAACCATCCGGAAATCGGCTGAGTTGAACAATCATGTTCAAAGCGGATGCAATTTGTTTACGAATAGCTGAAAGCGGCATATCCAGTCCTGCCATCATTGACATAGTTTCTAAACGAGCTATTGTATCCCTTGGAGAATTTGAGTGAACCGTAGTTAGAGATCCATCGTGACCAGTGTTCATAGCCTGAAGCATGTCAATAGCTTCTCCACCTCGCACCTCTCCAACCACAATACGATCCGGGCGCATTCGTAAGGCATTGCGTACCAAATCCCTTACTGTAACCGCGCCTTCTCCTTGATAATCAGGCGGTTGTGCTTCCAGTGTAACAACATGGGTCTGATGCAAACTGAGTTCGGCTGAATCTTCGATGGTGACGATCCTTTCCAAATTGGGTATTTGATGCGTAAGGATGTTCAAAAAAGTCGTTTTCCCAGAGCTTGTATTTCCCGCGACAACAATATTTAAAGACGCCTGCACGCAAATAGAAAGGAATTCGGCGATCTGCGGCGTTAATGACCCAAGCTCGATCAATTCTTCGACTGTTAATTTATCCTTTAGAAAGCGGCGAATCGTGATACAGGGGCCAATTGGTGATGCGGGTGGAATAATAGCGTTAACGCGCGATCCATCTGGGAGTCTCGAATCGATCAGTGGGTGTTTGTTGTTTACATAACGTCCCATCGGGTTGATAATATGATTGATGGCAAAACGAACATGCTCATTATTGTCAAATTGCATATCGGTAAGTATTAGCTCGCCGTTGCGCTCTATAAAAATCTGATCAGCCCCATTCACCATAATTTCACTGATCTGCGGATCATTGAAATATTCCTCGATTGGTCCAAAGCTCGCCACATACGAAAAGAGATCATCAGCAAGTAATTCTCTATCTGCTTTTGATAGTTTTACTCCGTACTCATCAATAGATGCATCAATTATTTTTCGAAGTAAAATCTCGTACCGTTCCCCCACTGGCGGTTCTATATCTACTTTGTCATAAATAATTCGCAGAACAGCGGAACGGTTTACTTCTTCGAGCGGCATTGATTTTGCTGAAGAAGATGTCTTCTTTTTAGGCATATATACTCCTCATGAAAACAGGGATATCATAATATCCAAATTATTTTAATATAATATTTGTAATCCAAAATAACAATTGGATATTGAAAAGGGGCTTATTATATTTCCCCTCTCTAGCTTTATGGGCACACAGGCTGCAAAATTGTATCTGTCACGCTAGCATTCAACGTAATCTGTTGTGAACCAATGATAGTTCCAATAAACGGCATCGAAATAGGGTAATCATAAATCACATTGACTCTGATCTCATCCCCCTCGCACGCGCCTTCCGCTACCGTTACTATTACATCAACTAAATCCGTATCCGCCAGATCAACCGGATTCGATGATGCATTGCGCACCCTGGTTATAATCCCACCTTCATCATCCGGATTGATCGAACCATACAGCGCACCTTCCTGAGCTGCATCTTGCATGGCAGAAAATGAGAAGTAAGCAATAGAGAAGTCCACTGCGCCAGCCAGCAGCAGAAGGATGATTGTCAGGCTAATTGCCAGCTCGACCAGGCTTTGTCCACGCTCGCCCTGCTGTATTTTGGCAAGATCCCCGCGGGCAGAAGTCGGGCTTGTGGATTTATGAATATTAATCATTTGGTCACCTTATATTCAGAGCAAGCCAAAAAGAAACTAACTCGTTATGCTTCCTGCCTTTCTGAAGTTGCTGTTTTTGTCTGAATCACACATAGTCATGACGATTAATATATGCTTTGGATACGCAATAAAATCCCTATTCACAGCTTGCACTCAGGAAAATTAAGAATGCACAAAAACAAAAATAGCTTCGCCCTCAAGTAGCGAAGCTATAAAGCATCTCAGGGAAAAATCTAATTTTATTATTTAGGCTCTTTAGTATCTTTAGGCTCTTTAGTAGCTTTAGGAGGTTTTGTAGGTTTGGCAGGTTTTTCGGGTTTATTAATATTGCCTGGGTTTCCCTGACCGGGCGCAGCCGGTGTTCCTGGCGTTTGGCCTAAGTGTAAGCCGCTATTTGTCTTAGTCTTTTCTGCAGCAACCTCAGCACCGGCTGTGCCTGCAACAACTGAAGCTCCATTAATATCAGTATCATCCAAAGACGCTCCAGAGGTTACAGTTGATGTGATCTCAACTGGTGGAGCAGCTTCTTCCAGAGCCAGGGGGCCGGGAAGCGCAGTGACAGTTTCAGGGGCGAGTGGCGAAGGGGAAATAGAAGGCTGAGAGTTATCTTCCTGAGCTATAACTACATTCCCCTGCAAAACATCAGTGATCTGATCACGATACGCGTACACAGCCAGGAGCATAGCCGCAACTATCGAAATTCCGATCAA
>WOR8_10000772_pt1 | contig 32897 bp, 26 predicted proteins | sample DeeMarSeWOR38_10_FD_19890 | JGI IMG/M metagenome (IMG submission 19890) | reverse complement strand
GTTCCCCGGTAGCTCAACCGGCAGAGCGGGTGGCTGTTAACCACTAGGTTGCAGGTTCGAGTCCTGCCCGGGGAGCCAGCGAATCCGATCCGGGTATCCCACGTGGGATACCCGGATTTTTCTCCCATGGTTCCCCGGTTGATGAAAGCCCCAAAATCCAATTGGGGTAAATTTTTTTTTTCGTTACAGGCATCCCCTTGGATTTCTTGCGGAAACCAGAAAGGGTTGACATTAGATAAGAGTTTATCTTATATAGGTATTATGTCTAAAATGGCGGGAGGGGCGGAAAAGATTCTCCGCGAGCATGGAGCGCGGGTAACTCCCCAGCGGGTGGCGATTCTCCGGGCCGTGGGGAATACCGGAAGCCATCCCGATGTCGATGCCGTCTATCGGCGCGTCTGCCGGGAGTATCCCAACATATCCCGGGATACGGTCTATCGGACCCTGTCGATGATGGAAGAGAAGAAGATCATCGGGTCGATCCTTTTCGTCGGGAACGCCAAAAGGTACGATCCCAATATCGTCAGGCACCACCACCTGATCTGCATCCGGTGCCGGGAAATCTTCGATTTTTCCGCAGAGGAATTCGACCGCCTGGAACCCCCGCCCTCTGCGATCGGAACGTTTGCAATGGTACGAACCACCGTCCACGTGGAAGGGATATGCGACAAATGCCGGAGCCGGAACAAGGCGTAAGCGGCGGTTCAATGTTCTCCCTTGGGAAAAGGAGGAGATGAGGAGATCATGAAGGAGTCGAAGAGATCGCCCACGACGGCCGGAGCGCCTGTTGCCCGCGACCGGAACCCGATTCCCGCCGGCCCGCGCGGCCCCAAAGGCCGAACATCAAAAGATCCGGGATTTCGCTTCCGCGGTATATCCCCCGTTCGCTGTACAGATCCAACCCTGAAAGGAAAGGAGATCGGAGATGAATGAAGATGGCAAGTGCCCGGTAACGGGCAGAACCGGCAAACCAGTGGCCGGGAGAGGGACGTCGAACCGGGACTGGTGGCCGAACCAGCTGAACCTGAACATTCTGCACCAGCATTCCTCCAAATCCAATCCGATGGGCGAGGATTTCCGCTACGCGGAAGAATTCAGGAAACTCGACCTCGCTGCGGTGAAAAAGGACCTCTACGCCCTGATGACCGACTCGCAGGACTGGTGGCCGGCCGACTGGGGTCACTACGGGGGGCTCTTCATCCGGATGGCGTGGCACAGCGCAGGCACCTACCGCGTGGGCGACGGCCGTGGGGGGGCGGGTTCCGGCTCCCAGCGCCTTGCGCCCTTAAACAGCTGGCCGGACAACGCGAACCTCGACAAGGCGCGCCGACTGCTTTGGCCGATCAAGAAGAAATACGGCAGGAAGATCTCCTGGGCCGATCTGATGATTCTCGCCGGCAACTGCGCGCTGGAGTCGATGGGCTTCAAGACCTTCGGCTTCGCCGGCGGGCGCGAGGACGCCTGGGAGCCGGAACAGGATATTTATTGGGGCTCCGAGGCCGAGTGGCTCGGTGACAAGCGCTACGCCGGCGACCGGGAGCTGGAGAATCCCCTTGCCGCCGTGCAGATGGGGCTGATTTACGTGAACCCGGAAGGGCCGAACGCCAACCCGGATCCGGTCGCCTCCGGCCGTGACGTTCGAGAGACCTTCGGGCGCATGGCGATGAACGACGAAGAGACCGTCGCGCTCGTTGCGGGCGGGCACACGTTCGGCAAGTGTCACGGCGCCGGCCCTGCGTCGCATGTGGGCCCGGAACCGGAAGCCGCCCCCATCGAAGAGCAGGGTCTGGGCTGGAAGAGCAGCTTCGGCAGCGGCAAAGGCGGCGATGCGATCACCAGCGGCATCGAGGGCGCCTGGAAGCCGAACCCGACCCAATGGGACATGGGCTATTTGAGGATCATGTTCCAATACGAGTGGGAACTGGTCAAGAGCCCGGCTGGCGCGCATCAGTGGCTGGCCAAGGACGTAGACGAAGAGGACATGGTGGTCGACGCCCACGACCCGTCGAAGAAGCACCGGCCGATGATGACCACGGCGGACCTCTCGCTGCGCTTCGACCCGGTCTACGAGCCGATCGCGCGGCGCTACCTGAAGAACCCCGGGGAATTCGCGGATGCCTTCGCCCGGGCGTGGTTCAAGCTGACGCACCGCGACATGGGCCCGCGCCCGCGGTATCTCGGCCCGGAAGTCCCGTCAGAGGAACTGATCTGGCAGGACCCGGTGCCCGCAGTCGATCATGAGCTGATCGACGAGAACGACATCGCGGACCTCAAGGGCAAGATTCTTGCTTCGGGGCTGTCCGTCTCCCAGCTCGTGTCGACCGCCTGGGCGTCGGCGTCCACCTTCCGCGGCTCCGACAAGCGCGGGGGTGCCAACGGTGCCCGCATTCGTCTGGCGCCGCAGAAAGATTGGGAAGTCAACCAGCCGGCCCAACTGAAGACTGTGCTGCAGACCCTTGAGGGAATCCAAAAGAAGTTCAACAGCGCGCAGTCAGGCGGGAAGAAGGTTTCGCTTGCCGACTTGATTGTCCTGGGCGGATGCGCAGGCATCGAGCAGGCAGCGAAGGGTGCCGGTCACAAGGTGAAGGTTCCCTTCGCGCCGGGACGCATGGACGCCTCGCAGGAGCAAACCGACGTGAAATCGTTCGCCGTGCTCGATCCGGTCGCGGACGGCTTCCGCAACTACCAGAAGACCCGCTATGCCGTATCGGCCGAGGAGTTGCTGCTTGACAAGGCGCAACTGCTGACGCTGACCGCTCCGGAGATGACGGTTCTCGTCGGCGGCATGCGCGTCCTGGACGCGAACGTCGGCCAGTCCAAGCACGGCGTCTTCACCAAACGCCCAGGGATGCTCACGAACGACTTCTTCGTGAACCTTCTCGACATGGGCACGGAGTGGAAGGCAACCGCGGAAGACGGGGACATATTCGAGGGTCGTGATCGCGCAACGGGCGCGCGCAAGTGGACCGCCACCCGCGTAGACCTCATCTTCGGTTCGAACTCCCAGCTCCGGGCCCTGGCGGAAGTCTACGGATGCGAGGACTCCGGGGAGAAGTTCCTGCACGACTTTGTCGCGGTGTGGAACAAAGTCATGAACCTTGACCGGTTCGACCTCGCTTGATCGTCGCAGAAACGTCTTCGGGGGCTTCTGGGCAAGGCATGGGGGGCCTGGCGGATCGTCAGGCCCCCTGATCCAGTTCGCCGCCGCGGTTCGGGATCACCGGTTCCACCGGTATCCGACCCCGAGGAGGAACATGTCGGCGTCCCGGTCGTCGCGGGTTGCCACCCGGTTCCAGTGGAAACGGGCGATCCAATGGTCGGCGAACCGGTAGCCGGCGGTGAGCGTCACCAAGCCCGCGAAGTCCAGCTGCGTACCTTCCCCCATCGGCGATTCCCGGTCGAGGAACGGATACGGCCCGGCGCCGATCCCGAGAACAAGACGACGGTCCAGGAAGGCATCGACGACCCAGACCTGGCAAGCAAGTCCGGCCCTCCGGATCTCCTCCCGGTTGTCCTCGTCGATCAGCGACAGCGTAAAATCGAAGTGCCGTGCGATTCCACGTCGGAGCTCGAGTTCTCCGGCAAACCCCTTCTCGTCCTCCAGGCTGTTGTGGACTAAAGCCCCCAGGAGGAGAGTCATCTCGGTGCCGGTCTTGTCCGGGACAGGCGCTGGCGCCGCGGGCGGGGGTTCGAGAGGCCTTTTCTCGGCCTCCTCGAACAGGCGGTACCCTAGGCCAAGGAGAAGCGCGGTCGTGTCGATATCCCTCGCGGGGTGGATGTGATTCACGGAGAGGCGGAAAAACCACGGGGTTTCCGTGTAGTAAGAGGCCGAAGCGCTGAAGACCGGAGCAATGCCGTGCTCGTTGACGTGTTCACCGTCCGGCGTTTCTTGCGTGTCGAAGTACTGGTAGACGCCTGCCCCGAAGGCGAACGAGAACCGGTCGCCCAGCAGCGGCGTCCGCCCCCACAACTGGGCCGCGAGTCCGTCCCGGTGATGACCCGGGAAATGGCCTTCATTGATCCACGAGGCGGAAAAGGCGAAGGGTCTTTGGAGATTGTAGCGCACATCGATCTGCCAGCTGTACGTGTTCCCGGTCGCCTCGGAAGACTCCGTAACCCCCGCGAGAAAGGTGGCGTCCGCGGCCACGGAGTTGTGCGGAAGCAACAGGAACAGGAGGAGGACGGCACGACAGAGCCGCACAGGGGATTTTCGGGATGCGGGGACGGGAAGAGAGACCATCGGTTTTCATCCCGGGCCACGGGAACCGCGGCGGCACAGGGGCTTCTTTTCCTCCGGTTGCTCCAGGGGCGGCACCTCAATGTACTCCGGAAACGCCGAACATGCAGGATTATTATCGGGAGAACGGAGGCAGAAGGCGATCCCCGGTCCCCGGGGAAACATTTTCCGGCAGGGGGCATCTATCTATGGACCCGAATGGGAATTCGGATATGGTTATGGGAGAAATCGGGGAAGGAGGTGCGGCATGCGCTGGGGGAGCGGACGCCGGAGCGAGAACGTCGAAGACCGCCGGGGGGTCCGGGTTTCCCGGGGGATGGTGGGAGGCGGGGTAGGCACGCTCATCATGATTCTCGTCTTCCTGTACCTCGGGATCGATCCGACCTTTCTTCTGAATCAGACACCTACGGTCAGCGTTCCACCCACAGGGGCAACCCGAGAGGCCCGGCCCGCCGAGGAGAACCGCCTGGCGGAATTCGTCTCCGTCGTGCTCGCCGATACGGAAGACACGTGGAACGACCTGTTCCGGCAGGCAGGAGGGGAGTACCGGGAGCCGATCCTCGTCCTGTTCACGGACGCGGTCGAGTCCGCCTGCGGATTCGCCGATTCTGCCGTCGGTCCCTTTTACTGCCCCAGGGACGAGAAGGTCTACATCGACCTGGGGTTCTTCCGGGAGATGAGGGACCGTTTCCGGGCGCCGGGGGATTTCGCGCAGGCGTACGTGATCGCCCACGAGATCGGCCACCACGTGCAGAACCTGCTGGGGATCTCGGAGCAGGTGCAGAACGCCCGCGCCCGCGCAAGCCAGGCGGAGGGGAACCGTCTCTCGGTACGGCTGGAGCTGCAGGCGGACTGCCTGGCGGGCGTCTGGGCCAACCACGCGGACCGGGCGCGGAACATCATTGAAGAGGGTGACGTGGAGGAGGCGCTGGGTGCCGCCAGCGCCATCGGGGACGACCGGCTGCAGAAGCAAACACGGGGCTTCGTCGTACCCGACGCGTTCACCCACGGGTCCTCCGAGCAACGGGTCCGCTGGTTCCGCCGCGGTCTCGAATCCGGAAGCAGCGGACGGTGCAACACGTTCGATGCTGCGAGACTGTAGGACCGGCAGGTCCTGTCCCTCCCGCCTTGCAGTCTTCCTGATGGGTTTCCTTCGGGGCCCGGGTGCTGCGACGTTCTTGCCAAATGCACTCCTTTCCGGGTACCATGGGGTCCAGCGGTACGGATTTCGGCAACCCGTCAATCGGAACAACCACTCCAAGAAACGGGCAGGGAACCAGCCTGGGACGAAGGGTCCCGGCGGGAGGAGAGTTCCCATGTTCGCACACGCCTGCAGGCAGGCAGCCGGTTTCACCCGGCCGGTGGTGATCTCCCGGAGGTATTTCGACAGGAGCACCGATTGCGGTTGCGGCGCCTTCGTCGTGATCAACGATGACGGCTGGATCGTGACGGCAGCCCACCTGTTGTCCGCATACGCCAGGATCCAGCAGGATACGGAGGCAATCATCGAGTATTACCATACGATCCACACGATCGAGCAGGAGGGCGGGGTCCCGACGGGGGAGAAATTCGAGAGGATCCGATCCCTGCAGGACAACCCGAAGTGGATCACCAACCTCTCTTACTGGTGGGGCATGGACGGTGTCCAGCTCACCGACATCCGGCCTCTCCCGGAGGGGGACCTCGTCCTGGGGCGGCTGTCCCCGTTCGACCGGGGCGCGTGGCCCGTCTATCCGGTCTTCAAGTCCCCCGGCGACCTGGGCGTCGGGACGGCCCTCTGCAAGCTGGGATATCCGTTCCAGAAGGTCCACGCCACCTTTCGGGAGGCGAACAACTCCTTCGAGCTCAGTCCGTCGGTGCGCACGCTGGCCTGCTTTCCGATGGAGGGGCTCTATACGAGGACGCTGGTCGCGGGGGAATCCGGCGACGGGCGGTTCGCCATCAAGTTCCTCGAGACGTCGTCGCCGGGCCTGAAGGGCCAAAGCGGCGGACCCATCCTGGATGCGAACGGCACGGTCTGGGGCGTGCAGAGCAGAACCGACAACTACACCTACGGATTCGTCACGCGGGTGGAACGGGACGGCAGGGAAGTCGAGCAGGAGCAGTGCGTCAACCTCGGGATCGGGATCCACCCCGAGCTGATCGTGGCGTTTCTCGCGGACAACGGCATCCGGTTCTCCCTCTCCGACTACTGACAGGCCGCTCCCGCCTCCGCCCGGGCACCGGACCCCTTCCCGCTGGTTCGACCGCGGCGTCCCCGCCCTTCCCGGATCGAAGAGTCTCCCGGTCTTCCCTGTTTCCGCAATCGGCATGGCCGGGCCGGGACCGCGTTGGTGTATAGTCGTTCGTGAATCTCTCGCAGGAGGGGAGCCGTGGAGGATTTCGAGAAACTCGGGGTGTTCTACCTCGGACGCGAATTCGACCTGGAGAAGAACGCGCTCACGGACGACCTGGTCCTCTACGATTCCCGGGATCTCGTTACCCACGCGGTCTGCGTGGGGATGACGGGAAGCGGGAAGACCGGTCTTTGCATCGGGCTCCTGGAGGAGGCGGTGATCGACAACATCCCCGCCATCGTGGTGGACCCCAAGGGCGACCTGGCCAATCTCCTCCTGACCTTCCCCGACCTTGCGGACGCCGATTTCCTTCCCTGGATCAACGAGGAGGAGGCGCGCAGGAAGGGGGTCTCCCCGCAGGAGTATGCGGCCCGGCAGGCCGCCCTCTGGAAGAAAGGGCTGGCCGAGTGGGGGCAGGACGGAGCGCGGATCCGCAAGTTTCGCGATGCCGCGGAGTTCGCCATCTATACTCCCGGCAGCACCGCGGGTCTGCCCGTCTCCATCCTCAAGTCGTTCTCCTTCCCGGGGAAGGCGGTGACGGGCGACAGCGAACTTCTCGGGGAGCGGATCGGCACCACGGTGACGAGCCTGCTCAGTCTCCTGGGGATGGAGGCCGACCCGATCCAGAGCAGGGAGCACATCCTCCTCTCCACCATCCTCGACGCTACCTGGAAACAGGGGAAGGACCTTGACCTCGCCGGGTTCATCCAGGCGATCCAGTCCCCCCCCGTGGCACGCATCGGTGTGTTCGATATCGAGTCGTTTTTCCCCTCCAAGGAACGGTTCGCCCTTGCCATGAAGCTCAACAACCTCCTGGCGGCGCCGGGGTTCTCCGCCTGGCTCGAGGGCGACCCTCTGGACATCGACCGGATCTTCTACACGGCCGAGGGGAAGCCCCGGGTCTCCATCTTCTCCATTGCCCACCTGGACGACGCGGAGCGGATGTTCTTCGTCTCCCTCCTCCTCACCCAGCTTCTGGGGTGGATGCGCTCCCAGTCGGGAACGACCAGCCTGAGGACGCTTTTCTACATGGACGAGATCTTCGGGTACTTTCCCCCCGTGGCGAACCCCCCGTCAAAGGCCCCCCTGCTGACGCTCCTGAAACAGGCGCGGGCGTTCGGGCTGGGGATCGTTCTCGCCACCCAGAACCCCGTGGACCTGGACTACAAGGGGCTCTCGAACACGGGGACCTGGTTCCTCGGCAGGCTTCAGACCGAGCGGGACAAGGAGAGGGTCCTGGACGGCCTGGAGGGGGCGGCGGCCGGCGGGGCGGGAAGGTTCGACAGGAAACGGATGGAACAGATTCTCGCCGGCCTGGGGCAGCGGGTGTTCCTGATGAACAACGTTCACGAGGATGCCCCGGTCGTCTTCCAGACCCGGTGGGCGATGTCGTACCTCAGGGGGCCCCTCACCCGGACGCAGATCCGGCAGTTGATGGACCCGGTCAGACCGTCACAGCCCGCAGCCCCGCCGGCGGCCCCGCACGCCGAGGCACCCGCAGCGCCGACGGGGAAAGAGCGTGCGGCCGCGCCTGCCTCCCCACGGCCCGTCCTCCCGCCGGAGGTCCCCCAGTTCTTCCTCCCCCCCCGCGCCGCGCAGCCGGAGGGGGGATCCCTCCACTACGAGCCGATGCTCCTGGGAGTCGGCAAAGTGTACTACGCCAGCGCGAAAGTCGGGGTCGCTTCCCAGAGGGAGGTATGCCTGATCACGGAACTCTCCCGCACCGCTTCCCGGCTTGACTGGGACGAGGCCCGAGAGGCGGAGATCCGGGAGAGCGATCTCGAAAAGCTCCCCCACGATCCGGACTCCTCCTACGGGGAACTGCCGCCGGAGGGATCCAGCCCCAAGAGTTACGCGGCGTGGGGGAACGCCTTTCGGGATTGGATCTACCGGAACCGGAAGCTGGAACTGTTCAAAAGCCCCTCGCTCGGAATCGTCTCCGAACCGGGGGAGCCGGAGCGCGACTTCCGCATCCGGCTCACGCAGGCCGCCCGGGAGAAGCGGGACCAGCAGGTCGAGCGGCTGCGACAGAAGTACGCGCCCAGGATCGCCGCTCTGCAGGACAGGATCCGCCGCGCCGAGCAGGCCGTGGAGCGGGAGAAGGCCCAGGCCGCGCAGCAGAAACTCTCCACCGCCATCTCCTTCGGGGCCACGCTCCTTTCGGCGCTGACCGGGAGAAAAGCCGTCAGCCAGTCCACGCTCGGGAGAGCCGCGACCACGGCCCGGGGGGCAAGCAGGACGATGAAGGAAGGGCAGGACGTCGCCCGTGCCGTGGAGAACGTGGAGGCGATTTCGAAGAAGCTCGAGGAGCTTCAGGCGCTCCTGGACCGGGAGACCGCCGAGGTCAAGGCGACCGCCGATCCGCTGGCCGAAGAGCTGGAAACGTGCGAGGTCCGGCCGAAAAAGGCCGACATCTCGGTCTCCCTCGTCTCGCTGGCGTGGTTCCCGTACTGGCGGGACGAAAAAGGGGGGATCGCGGCGGCCCGCTGAGGAGTCCCTCCCGGCGGGGGAGATGGCCTGCCGTCTGCCGTCACTCCTCTCCGTCCGCGGCCGTCTCGAGGCTTAGGAGCTTCGGCCCCTGCTTGATCCGGAAGGAGCCGTTCACCGTCTCCCAGATCCAGCCGGAGTAACCGTACCCCCCCACGGCCTTCACGACGAAGGCTCCTCTCCACGATTCCGCCCGCGTCTGGTTGAGGGCGATCGTCCCGAACTTCCCGAACGTGTAGCCGGGGACCGGGTGGCAGTACGACCCGCCCGCGAGCTCCTCTGCCGTTTCCACCGCCTCTCTCCCCCCGAACACGGCGGCCCGAAGCCCGTACTTGTGGTCCTTCGCGCGCCGGAGCACCTCCTCCTTCGTGTCGAACGGCGAGGTGAACGCCACGGGGCCGAAGACCTCCTCCCGCATCCCGAGCATGTCGTCCGAGGCGTCCCGCACGATCGTGGGGTGGATCGTATTCCCCTCGATCCTCCCGCCGAGGATGATCTTCGCCCCCCTCGACAGGGCATCCGCGAGCTGTGCCCGGATCCGGTCGACGGCAAGGGAGCTCGCGACGGGGGAGATGTCGGTCCGTTCGTCCTCCGGCCTCCCGACGATCAGTCTCGCGGTCCTCTCCTCGAACCGGTCGAGAAACTCCCCGTAGATGGTCCGGTGGACGAAGATCCGCTTCGGGGCCGTGCACGTCTGCCCCGAGTACATGAACTTCGCCGTCACGAGGTCCGACAGGGCGAGGTCGAGGTCCGCGTCGGGGAAGACGATGAACGGATCCTGCCCCGGCCCCTCGAAGACGAGCTTCTTCCCGCTCCGCCGGAACTCCTCCTCGTACGGAAGGACGGTTTCGTCGAAGCCGAAGATGATGACGGCGGACGTGGAGGGATCCTTGAGCGAGCTCTCCACGAAGCTCTTACCGCTCCCCCGGTAGAATCGGATGTCGTCCCCGAAGATCGGTCGGTAGAGCGATTCCGTGAGGTCGCAGATCCCGGTCCCCTTCGAGGAGAACTTCACATTCACCCGGTTCCCCGCCATGTAGATCGAGGTGATGGCCGTGTTGAGCCATGCGCTGCCGTTGTAGGAGAGCATGAGCGAGACGCTCGACCCTTCGCCTCCCAGGGGCCGTCTCCCTTCGAGGATGGGCCGGGCCTCCTCGTACATCTTCAGCCGGTCGACCGTGATGTCCACTTCCTTGGCGGTGTCCCGGGCGGTGAAGCAGATGTCCCGGACCGCCTGAAGGATGATCTCGTCCCGGCGCTTTTCGATCGAAACCGCGAGATCGAGGACGTTCCGGAACCGTTCGTCGTAGGGCATCCGCATCCGTGACGGCCCTCCCTGGCAGGACAGCTTTACTCCATGATGCCACCGGGATGGATTGCGGGTAAAGGCCGGGGAGGGTACATTGGATCCGGTCGAACGTTCCCGGGAGGGGATCCCATGCGGGCGGTGATCCAGCGGGTGAGCAGGGCGTCGGTGTCGTCGGGAGGGAAATCCCTGGGCGCGATCGGGCATGGGCTGCTGGTTCTCGTCGGTTTCGGGCACGGCGACGACAGCGCGGCCGTCGCCTGGATGGCGGAGAAGATCGTAAAGCTCAGGATCTTCGAGGACGAGGCGGGGAAGATGAACCGGTCGGTCGCCGACGTCGGCGGCGGGGTCCTCGTCGTGCCGCAATTCACCCTGTACGGCGATGCGCAGAAGGGGAACCGCCCGGGCTTCGACGCGGCGGCCCGGCCCGAGCGGTCGGAACCGCTCTTCCGGGAGCTGGTCGCATATCTTGGGGACCGGACTCCCCTGCCTGTGGCCTCCGGGGCCTTCGGGGCGCAGATGGAGGTGGAACTGGTGAACGACGGGCCGGTGACGATCCTGCTCGAGCGGCCGGCGACGGCAATCTCCGCGGGCTGACGGCCGGGGAGAAAACGCCTGGTCATATGAAAGAAATCATTAAGGAATCCCGTATGTTCTTCCGAAAAGGTTGTGGGAAGAATCAGCGGGGGAATGATGAACGAATCCCGTTCCACCCACAACAGAAAAGAATCGGCCGGCACCCGGGGATTCACCGTCATCGAAATCGCCATTGTCCTTCTCATCCTGGCCATCCTGACGACCCTTGCCGTTACCGCCTACACCCGATACATCGATCAGACCCGGGTAAAACAGGCGATCGCGAATATCCGGGTCCTGGAACAGGCCATCAAGGCGTTTGAGCTTGAGAACACGCGCCTGCCGAACAGCCTGGACGAACTGGCCCCCATCCCCTTTCTGGATGAACAAGGCAAGACGATCAAGCAGTCTCCCCCCTTCCTCGACCCGTATGGGAACGCGTTCCGGTATCTGAACTTCGCCAACGAGTCGTCCGGGTGGCCCAACTGCCGCAGGGACGGGGCCGACAAACCTCTGAGCCTGGATTACGACCTCTACAGCATGGGCGCCGACGGGGTAACCGCCAAAAAACTGAATAATCCAAAGAGTCTCGACGATATCCTCCGGGCGCGATCCGGGGCGTTCGTGGACCTGGCCGCCAAATACTGACCGGGTCCCTTCGTGAAACCGACCTTCTCCTTCATGCGCGGGTCCATCGGGAAGCGGATCCTTGTGCTCTTCCTTCTTTGCGTCCTTCTTCCGATCGGTTGTATCGCAATCCTCTCTCTCGAGGAGATATCCGACAATTTCCGGGAGCAGATCAACGAACGGCTGCACCACGCCTGCAAATCCGTCAACATGGGGATCCTTCAGGGATTGGGATTCCTCCAGTCCGAGATGGAGGCGTTGGCGTCATCCCCTGGTGGCCACGCGGGAAAATCCTCCGGACATTTTCTCGGCCTGACCCGTTTCCGGGATGGCGCCGGCGCGGAACCCCTGTTCGGATCGCCGTGTCCTCCCCCTCCCCCCATCGATGGCATGCGCAACCATCTGGATTCCGGGAAAGCCGTGACCTTTGTCCGGGAGGTTCCAGGGGGACTTCCCCGCGTCTACATGGCGGTTCCCTCCTCCCGGGAGATGCCCGGGAAGGGGGTTCTGGTGGGCGAAGTCCATCCGAAATACCTGGGGGAAATCATCGAGGCTGCCATGCCGGTGGAGGGCGACCTCACGGTTCTGGATTCGAGCGGGGTCTTCCTTTACAATCCCCGTTCGCTGCCGGCCGAGGTCGTCCGACGTGTCAATGGAGAACTGCGAAGCACGCATGCCGGCCAGTTCGAATGGAACTTGGGTAGCGACCCCGTTCTCGTCAACTTCCGGTCGATCTTTATGAGAGGTCCGTTCCTTTCCCGGAACTGGGTCATCGTGATCACCACGTCCCGGGACCAGGCGTTCGCGCCGATACGATTCCTCACCCGGGTGTTCGTCCTGATCGTCGGGCTCACTCTCCTGGTTGTATCCCTGCTCATCATCGTCCAGATCCGCAGAAACCTTGTTCCCCTGGCGAAGCTCAAGGAGGGGACCCGAAAGATCCGAGGAGGGGATTTCGAGAGCAGGATCGAGGTCCATAGCGGCGACGAGTTCGAAGAACTTGCCCATTCGTTCAACCGGATGACGGAGCGACTGGGGAAAGAGTTCCATGCCCTGACCGAGACAGGCCGGATTGTCCGATCTGTCCTCACCGGGCTGGAAAGGGAAACGATCATCAAAACCGTGCTCGCGAATCTGCGGACCGTCGTTCCCTGTGAAACGGTCGCGATATCCCTGATGAACCCCGGTGGGAACGGTTCGGCACGGACCTATGTGGAGGGTTCGGGAACGGGGGAATCGGCCGACCTGCAGGAAACCCTCGCGGTTCTCACCCCGGAAGAATCGCAGAGACTGAGGATGACGGACGGGAGCCTGGTCGTGGAGTCGGGGGATGGGTTTCCGGGACTCCTTTCCCCCTTGTCGGGGGATGGAGGCAGGACATTCGTTCTCCTTCCTCTCCTGTGCAAGGAGCAGATGGCCGGGATCCTCGCCATGGGATACGGAAAGGGAACGGCCCGGGCCAGGGAGGATATTCTCCGGGCCCGCCAGATCGCGGACCAGGTTGCCGTTGCCCTGGAAAACACCGGGCTGATCGAAGAACTTGCCGCACTCAACCTTGGGGCAATGACCGCCCTGGCCCGGGCGGTCGACGCCAAATCCTCCTGGACGGCAGGCCATTCCGAGAGAGTGACGGCGTTATCGATGAAGATCGGCCGGGCGATGGGACTGACGTCGGAGGAACTCAATGGGCTGCAGCGCGGCGGGTTGCTTCACGACCTCGGCAAGATCGGCGTTCCGGGGACCATCCTGGACAAGCCGCAAAAACTGACGGAAGAGGAATTCGCGGTCGTCAAGGGCCATCCGGAAAAGGGGACCCGCATCCTGGAACCGATCCCGGCATTTCGGGACATCATCCCCATCGTGGCACAACACCATGAATGGGTGAACGGGCGGGGCTACCCCCGGGGCCTGTCCGGGGAGGACATCTCCCGGGGTGCCCGGATCGTGGCTGTTGCCGATGTCTACGACGCCCTGACGTCGGATCGGCCGTATCGGTCCGGCTGGCGTCCGGAGCGGGCCCTCTCCTACCTCGAAGAGAACGCGGGCGTTCAGTTCGATCCGGTGGTGGTCGAGGTGTTCCGCGACCTGTTTCCCGCGGGCGACACGGCGGTCTGCATCCCGCAGGATGACCATGTCGCCTGTCCGGGAGTGTGACGTCAACAAAAGCGTCGATCCCGCGTCTTTCGTTAGAATGGATTATCGGTCGGCCAGATACCGGTTCACGCCCGCCGCCGCCTTCCTCCCGAAGTCGATGGCGCGCACGACGAGTGACGCCCCCACCATGCTGTCCCCTGCTGCGAAGACCCCCGGAGCGGTGGTCATCAGGTCGGAATCGACCACCAGGTTCCCGCGGGAATCCAGGGCAAGGTCCAGGTCGCGGACCAGAGGGCCGTGCTCCACGTGGACGAATCCCATGGCGAGCAGCACCAGGTCGGCCTGCAGCGTGAATTCCGATCCCGGGATCTCCCGGAAGGTGCTCCGGCCGTTCCTGTCCGGCTCCGACCAGTCGAGCGGGACGCATCGCAGTCTCTCGACGCCGTCCGGGCCCCCGAGGAACTCCTTCGTCGACACGCTCCAGAGGCGTGTGCACCCCTCCTGTTGGGAAGAGGAGGTGCGCATGATGACCGGCCAGGTCGGCCAGGGGTTGGAGGGGGAGCGCTCCTCGGGGGGTTCGGGCAGCAGTTCGAACTGGTGGATCTCCCGGGCTCCCTGCCGCCGGCTCGTTCCCACGCAGTCGGACCCGGTGTCGCCGCCCCCGATCACCACGACGCGCTTCCCCGCGGCCGTGATCCGCCCCTGCTCCGGCACCTCCTCGCCGCCGATCATCATGTTCTGCTGCGTGAGGAAGTCCATCGCGTAGTGGATCCCGGGCAGTTCGCGCCCCGGGACCGGGAGGTCCCGCGGAACCGTGGCGCCGGCCGCGATGACGAGGGCGTCGAACGTTCGCCTCAGGTACCGGACGGAGATGTCGGTGCCGGCATTCACGCTGGTCTCGAAGACGACACCCTCGGTGCGCATCTGCTCGAGGCGCCGGTCGATCACCCACTTCTCGAGCTTGAAGTCCGGGATGCCGTACCGGAGGAGCCCCCCGACCAGGCCCGCCTTTTCGAAGACCACCACCTCGTGCCCCGTGCGCGCCAGCTGCTGCGCGGCGGCAAGCCCCGCGGGTCCCGACCCGATGATTCCCACTTTCTTGCCCGTCTTCCGGAGGGCGGGCTCCGGCCGGATCCATCCTTCCCGCCATCCCATTTCCACGATCTGCAGCTCGATGTGCCGGATGGTGACGGGGGGCTGGTTGATCGCAAGCGTGCAGGCCGCCTCGCACGGGGCGGGGCAGACCCTCCCGGTGATTTCCGGCAGGTTGCACGTGGCGTGCAGGAGGGTCAGCGCCTTGCGCCACTGCTTCCGGTACACCATGTCGTTCCAGTCGGGGATCCGGTTCACCACCGGGCAGCCGATGGCGTGGCAGTAGGGGATGCCGCAGTCCATGCACCGTGCCGCCTGGATCTCCAGGCGCTCCGTCGGCAGGAATTGCTCGACTTCCTGATAGTCGTGGACCCGTTCCTCCACCGGACGGTACGGAGGAGGCTCCTGCGGGTACAGCAGGAACCCGGTTGGCTTAACCACGGTACACCTCCTCCGTCGCCGAGACCGTCTCGTCGTCACTGTATTCCTCGAGGTGCATCCGTTCGAGCACTTTCCGGTACTCCACCGGCATGATCTTCACGAACAGGGGCAGGCGCGATTCCCAGTTCTCGAGGATCATCTGGGCCCGCGAACTGCCGGTGAACCGGAAGTGGTTTTCGATCATGCCTCGCAGCTGTTTCTCGTCCTCCGCGTTCCAGACGGTTTCCACGTCCACCATGTCGAGGTTGCAGCGCGTGTCGAACAGCTCGGACTCGTCGTAGACGTAGGCGACCCCGCCGCTCATCCCCGCCGCGAAGTTGTTCCCGGTGGCCCCCAGGACCACGACGACGCCCCCGGTCATGTATTCGCAGCCGTGGTCGCCGACTCCTTCCACCACCACCTTCGCCCCGCTGTTGCGTACTGCGAACCGCTCGCCGGCGGTGCCGTACAGGTAGAGCTCGCCGCCGGTTGCTCCGTACAGTACGACGTTGCCGGCGATCACGTTCCGGTAGGGCAGGAACCCCGCCTCCGGCGGAGGGACGACGACGATCCTGCCCCCGGACATCCCTTTTGCGAGGTAGTCGTTGGCGTCGCCGACGACCCGGAGGGTGATCCCCGGAGCGAGGAACGCTCCGAGGCTCTGCCCCGCGGATCCGGTGAAGGAGATACGAATCGTGTCGTCGGGCAGTCCCCGGGAGCCGAACCGGCGGACGACCTCTCCGCTCAGCATGGCGCCTGCCGTCCTGTGGACATTCCGGATCGGCATCTCGATGTCGACGGGCTGCCCTTTTTCCAGGGCCGGCATGGCTCTCCGGATCAGCTCGTTGTCCAGGGACTTGTCGAGCTCGTGCTCCTGGTTCCGGACGCAGCGCCGGGGGGTCTCCTCCCCCATTCCCGCAGGGAGCAGGATCGCGCTGAAGTCGAGCCCCCTCGCTTTCCAGTGTTCGACCGCCGGCAGGACCTCCAGCCGGTCCACTCGCCCGACCATCTCGTCCACCGTGCGAAAACCCAGTTCGGCCATGTACTCGCGAAGCTCCTGCGCGAGGAAGCGGAAGAACCGCTCCACGTGCTCGGGCTTCCCCGTGAAGCGGGAACGCAGGACCGGGTCCTGCGTGGCGACCCCCACCGGACAGGTGTTGAGATGGCACTTCCGCATCAGCACGCAGCCGAGCGAAACGAGCACCGTGGTCCCGAACCCGAACTCCTCCCCCCCCATCAGGGCGGCGACGGCCAGGTCGCGTCCGGTTTTGAGCTGTCCGTCGGTCTGCACGCGGATCCGGTCGCGCAGCCGGTTGAAGATGAGGGCCTGCTGCGTCTCGGCGAGGCCAAGCTCCCAGGGAAGCCCGGCGTGCTTGATGGAAGTGAGCGGGGACGCCCCCGTCCCCCCGTCGTGCCCCGAGATCAGCACCAGATCCGACTTCGCCTTGGCGACTCCCGCCGCCACCGTCCCCACTCCGACCTCGGAGACGAGCTTGACGGAGACGTTGGCCTGCGGGTTCACGCATTTCAGGTCGTAGATCAGCTGGGCGAGGTCCTCGATCGAGTAGATGTCGTGGTGCGGCGGGGGAGAGATGAGGGTGACCCCCGGCGTGGTGTGCCGCACCCTGGCGATCTCCGCGCTTACCTTGTGCCCCGGGAGCTGGCCCCCCTCGCCGGGCTTGGCCCCCTGCGCCATCTTGATCTGGAGCTCGTCGGCGTTGACCAGGTATTCCGTGGTGACCCCGAACCTTCCCGAGGCGACCTGCTTGATTCGGGAGCGCAGGCTGTCGCCGTTGGGGAGCGGGATGTAGCGGGCGGGATCCTCGCCTCCCTCCCCGCAGTTGCTGCGGCCGCGGAGACGGTTCATCGCCAGCGCGATCGTCTCGTGCACCTCCTGGCTGATCGACCCGTAGGACATCGCCGCCGTGGTGAACCGCCGGGTGATCTTCTCCACCGGCTCGACCTCGTCGATCGGGACCGGATCCCCGTTCCGGAACCGGAAGAGACTGCGCAGCGTCGCTCGTTCCTGCGACTGGTCGTCGATCAGCCGCGTGTACTCCCGGAACACCCGGTAGTCGTCCGTGCGGACCGCCTGCTGGAGCTTGTAGATCGCCTCCGGATTCCACAGGTGCTTCTCCCCGCCGACCCGCACCTGGTAGAGCCCGCCGGGGTCCAGCAGCCGGTGTTCGTCCGTGTCCTCCTCGTACGCCTGGCGATGCCTTGCCAGAGTCTCGGCGGCGATCTCGCCGAGCCCGATTCCCCCGAGCCGGGAGGCCGTGCCGCAGAAATACTTGTCCACGAGCTTTCGCCCGAGGCCGACGGCCTCGAAGATCTGCGCCCCGACATAGCTTCGCAGCGTCGAGATCCCCATCTTGCTCATCGTCTTGAGCAGCCCCTTCTTGATGGCCGTGATGTAGGCGTCGATGGCATCGGCCGGGAGGAGCGGTTTTTCCAGCAGCTCGCTCTCCGCCAGCTGGCGCACCGTGGATAATGCGATGTGGGGGCAGATCCCGTTGGCGCCGTAGCCGAGGAGGAGCGCGTAGTGCATGACCTCCCGGGCCTCCCCCGTTTCGATGATGATCGCGGCCTGCGTGCGAAGGCCCCGTCGGATCAGGTGGTGATGAAGGCCCGAGGTGGCGAGCAGGGAAGGGATCGGGGCGCGATCCGGGCCCATGTTCCGGTCGGTCAGGATCAGGAAGGTCGCTCCCTCCCGGATATATTTTTCGGCCAGCACGAAGGCGGAGGTCAGGGCCGAGGCAAGGGCTTTCCCGTCGCCTCCCGCGGGAAACAGGATGTCGATGTCGCGGGAGACGATCTCCGGGTGGGAGGCGTTGCGCAGGCGTGCCATGTCCTCCGGTGTGAGGATGGGGTGGGGAAGCTTCAGCATCCGGCAATGTTCCGGCGTCTCGTCCAGGAGGTTCTTCTCCCGCCCGACGAAGCACCGCAGCGACATCACCAGCTCCTCCCGGAGGGGGTCGATCGGGGGGTTGGTGACCTGCGCGAACAGCTGCTTGAAATAGGAGAAGAGCAGCTGCGGGCGGTTGGACAAAACCGCCAGGGCGGAGTCGTCCCCCATGGAGCCCACGGCCTCCTGCCCCTGCGAGGCCATCGGGGCGATCACCATCTTCAGGTCTTCCTCGGTGTACCCCAGGGCGATCTGCTTCCGGACCAGGATCTTCGGATCCTCCGGAGGGATGTTGGGCGGGTTGAACAGGCCCCGCAACTCGATCCGGTTGTCCTTGACCCAATGACGGTACGGGTGCTGGCGCGAAATGCGGGACTTGATCTCGTTGTCGGGGACGATCCGTTTCTGCTCCAGGTCCACGAGAAACATCTTTCCCGGCTGCAGGCGTCCCTTCTGCAGGATCCGGTCGGCGGGAAAGTCCATCACGCCGGTTTCCGAGGCCATGACGATCATGCCGTCGCGCGTGACCGTGTACCGCGCGGGCCGGAGGCCGTTCCGGTCCAGGGTGGCCCCGATGTATCGCCCGTCGCTGAACACGAGTGCGGCCGGGCCGTCCCACGGCTCCATGATGGCGGAGTGGTACTCGTAGAACGACCGCTTGTCCTCGCTCATGTGGAACTGCGGTCCGAACGCCTCGGGCACCATCATCATCATGGCGTGGGGGAGGGACCGGCCGGCCATCACCAATAGCTCCAGGGCGTTGTCGAAGATCGCGGAGTCGCTTCCCTCCTCGATGATCACGGGCTTGATCTTCTCGAGGTCGTCGCCGAACAGCTTCGACCCGATGATCGCCTCCCGCGCGCGCATCCGGTTGATGTTCCCCCGCAGGGTATTGATCTCCCCGTTGTGCGCGAGGAACCGGTACGGGTGCGCGAGGTGCCACGTGGGAAGGGTGTTCGTGCTGTACCGCTGGTGGACGACGGCGAAGGAGCTCGCGAAGAGCGGATCGTGCAGGTCCGGGAAGAACGTGGTGAGCTGGGAGCCTGTGAGCAGCCCCTTGTAGACGAGGGTGCGCGACGAAAGGCTCGGGATGTAGAACTGGCTGGCGTCGCCGTCGGTCCAGCTTCGAACCTCCTTCTCCGCCAGGCGTCGGATGACGTAGAGCTTCCGCTCGAAGTCGTCCCCGTGACAGGACCCGTTCGAGAGGAAGACCTGACGGATCGCGGGCTGCGACATCCGGGCGAGCTCCCCGAGAGGATCCGCGTTTACGGGGACCTGCCTCCACCCGAGGACGGGGCACCCTTCCTCGTTCGCCATGCGCACGAGCGTTGCCGCGCAACGATCGGCAAGCGTTTCGTCCGTCGGCAGGAAGACCAATCCCGCCGCGTACTCGCCCCGGGGCGGAAGGGGGAAGGGAAGGTCCCGGGACCCGTAGCGGAAAAAGGCGTCCGGGATCTGCAGGAGGATCCCCGCCCCGTCCCCCGTCGACTTGTCGCCCCCGATCGCGCCGCGGTGCTCCAGGTTCACGAGGATCTGCACGGCGTGCTCCACGATCGAATGCTCGGGCATTGCGGAGAGACGGGCGACGAAACCGACGCCGCAGCTGTCATGCTCCTGTTCCGGATGGTACAGGCCGGCCGGGAAGGCCGTTCCTGCTGCGTTGGTCCGGGGAAACCCTGTATGATGGGGCATAATCCGTTTCCTCATTGTCGATAATCAGTCCTGATATTATGACACACTTTCGGCCGGTCCCAGAATGGGCACAACCAATTAATATTAGGCGTTATCGGAGGAAATTTCCACCCCGGGGGTTTTGCATGGCGCGCTGCGACTGGGCAGGAAATGACCCATTGATGATTCTGTACCACGATGAGGAGTGGGGTGTGCCGGTGCATGACGACCGGGTGCTGTTCGAGTTTCTCGTCCTGGAGGGGGCCCAGGCGGGTCTGAGCTGGCGAACGGTACTCCGGAAACGGGAACAGTACCGCAGGGCCTTTCGGGGATTCGACCCGGAGGGGGTGGCGCGCTTCGGCAGAAAAGACGTGGAGCGCCTCCTCTCCGACCCCGGGATCATCCGCAACCGCGCCAAGGTCGAATCCGCGGTTGCGAACGCGGGCCTCTTTCTTCAGGTTCGGGAGGAGATGGGCTCCTTCGATGCCTACCTCTGGAGGTTCACGGGAGGCAGGCCGATCGTGAACCGGTTCCGGAAGATATCCGACCTGCCTTCCGTGTCCCGGGAATCGGTCGCGATGAGCAGGGATCTGTGCGCGCGAGGGTTCCGGTTCGTGGGTCCCACGATTTGCTACGCCTTCATGCAGGCGGTCGGGATGGTGAACGACCACCTGGTCCACTGCTTCCGGCACCCCATTGTGGGGAAGATGGCTCGCCGCCCCGTTTCCTGACGCGCGACGACTCCTTTCCGGTCCCGGGATTCCCTTATGGGGAGGGGTTTCTCTCGGAGAAATTGTGGATGGTAGGAGAGGAGAGAGGAGGCCACGTCCCCTTCGCCCGGTTTTTCCCTTCCGAGAAGGCGAGGTAGCTGTATTTTCCGTAGTGGGGGATCTTTCGTGCCGCAAGGGATGCGGCTTCGGGCGAGAAGGGCAGGAAGAGGGCCGTGACCCGACCCCCGCCCGCAGGGTGGGGCAGGACGACGAACAGGGAGTCCCCGCGGGAATCGAACCGCTCCCCCCCGATTGCGAATCGTGTCGGAGAGAGGGATAGCTCCTCCGGAAGTGAGGGAAGATAGCCGTTTCCTTTCGGGATTCCGAGGAAGAGCACGTCGTGGCCGGCCAGCCGCGAGGGGGGCGTTTCCTCTTCCCGAAGGATCGCGACGCTTCCTTTCCCCATGCCGACAAGGAGGGGTTTCGTCGATTCCAGGAGATCGGCCGGGAGACCGCGGGCGGCCACGACCAGAAGGTCCGTCGATCCCCGGATGGCGTTGACGGTGGGGGGGATCTCGGTGGGGTCGAGGCGGCGGAACAGGTCGATTTCCGGGTCGAGGAGGAGCGTTCGGGGAGTTGCCCCTGCGGGAAGGGAGAACGGCGTCGCTTCGCCGGAAACATCAAGCCCGGTGTCGATTTCTCCTTCCTCCGTGACTAGCCGCATCGGCACGCGGAGATCGAAGCACGGTTCTTCCTGTACGACTCTCCCCGAAATGCGCCATCCCTCCCCCTTTCGCTCCGCCGTGACCCCCGAAAGAGCGATGACCGGCGCGCCGCCGCGTTCCACCCATTGCCGGAAGAAGGGGGCGAAATCGAACCCCGACTCCCTGCCGAATGCCCGTGCGAAGTCGCCCCACGTCGCCTCCCGGAACATCTTCTCCCGCACAACGTCCCGCAGACCCTTCCAGAAAGCATCGTCCCCGGCCAGCCGCCTCGCCATGTGGAAGACCATCGCAGCCTTGCCGTACCCGACCGCCTGCGAGGCGGGGCTGTCGCGCCCCGCGAAGGAGGCCAGGGGGAAGTCGGTTCCGGGGGGGACCAGGGTGCTGTAGTCCCGCAGGAGCTTGAGCCGGTACTCCTTTCCTTCTTCTGCCGAGGACCGTTCCCTGTACAGGTAGTCGGCCACGTAGGCGGTGAGCCCCTCGGACCAGTTCCCGTGGGCGTAGTCGACGCGCACCCCGTTCCCGAACCAGGAGTGGGCCACCTCGTGCCCCAGGCTGGTCTCGACGATGAAGGGGAGTCGGACGACCGTGCTTCCCAGAAGCGTATAAGAGGGGAAGCCGTATCCCGTGGGGAAGAAATTCTCCACCACGGCGAACTTTTCGAACGGGTAGGGCCCGAGGAGATCCCGGTAGAGGTCGAGAAACCGGGCGACCGCCAGGAGATACGGTTCCGACAGGGCGCCGGTTTCCGGATAGAAGTAGGTGTAGAGGGGGATCTCCCCGTCCCGTTTTTCGCGAACCCGGTAAGGGCCTGCCGACAGGGAGATCCCCGCAAGGGCCCCCCGGGTCTCCCATTCCGATCGGGTGATCCCCCCCGACGTCTCCCGCCGGATTCGCCTCCCCGCCGTGACCGACTCGTATCCCGCAGGTCCCTCGACGAGCACGTGGAAGGTCGCCCGGCTCCCGGGGAGATCGGGATACCACCCGGCTTCGTCGCTCAAGAACGTTCCCCTCTCCAGGATCGTTCCCCGGACTCCGTAGCCCGGGTCCCCGTTGTCCACCGGGTCTTCGGGAACGCGATCCCGGAACGAGGCCCGGTATGCGACGGTCAGGGACAGCTCCCCGCTCCCGGCGGGATCCGGAGAAAGAACAACGCGCAGGGCTCCTCCCTCGAATGTGAAGGGAAGGTCTTTCCCCCCCGCGGAGACCTTCTGCACCGTGGCGGCCGGGGACAGGACGAACGAAATAGAGGGTTCCCTCCCGGGGCGCACGGCGAGGGTATCCACCCCCTCCAGGGATCGGGTTTGCGGATGGAGGCGTACCGAGAGGTCGTGATGCACGACGGCGGGTTGTCCGGAAGCATCAACCGCCGATCCCGGAAGCAGGAACACCGGAAGGAAGGCGAAGCAAAGAAAGGAGGAGGCGAGGCCGGTATTCCTGAGATTCGGCATGGTACCCATTAGAATACCTGCTTCTTCCGATCGTTTCCCGTCTTCCCCCGGGCGGCATGCACCCGCCCCGAATCTCCCCGGATTCTCCGCGCACCTAATACCATGTGAAAAAGATGAACCGGAAGCACACGGAAACTGGCTGCTGGCGCAGAGGACCCCTTGCGGAACTGGCGACCGCCGCGGCGGCATTGCTGTTCATGATCGTCGCAGCAGGAACGGCCAATACCTTTGCGGCGCAGCCATGCAAGCCCACTCCCCCGGACATGGAAGGCCCTTTCTATACCCCGGAAGCGCCGCTTCGGGAGTCGACGGGCAGCGGACTCGTGATCCGGGGCCGCCTCCTCGGTACCCCGGATTGCAAGTCCCTTCCCGGAGGAAGGATCGAGTGGTGGCAGGCGGACCGGCAGGGTCGGTACGATGACGCCCACCGGGGGAGCCAGATCGCGGGCGCGGACGGGACCTACCGGTTCTCCACCGATTTCCCGGGCGTCTACCCCGGACGTCCCCCGCACATCCACATCAAGGCGTTCGCCCCCGGGCACCGGCCCCTCACCACGCAGCTCTATCTGCGGGGCGGAGAGACAGAGGCCGATTTTGACATCGTTCTCGTCCCCGTCCGGTAAGCCGGAATTGCCCGGCGGAGTCTCGGGGTCGCTGATCCCGCCGTGGAGGAGGCAGGTCGAATGAAGGTGCTCGTTTCCGGATCGACCGGGCTGATCGGTTCGGCGCTCGTCCGCGGGCTTGCCGGCGCCGGGCACGGTGTCACCCGCCTCGTGCGATCCTCTCTGGGGGCCGGACTGGACGGTGTCCGGTGGGACCCGGAGGCCGGGGCAGTGGACCTGGAGGGAATGGAAGGGCACGACGCCGTCGTCCACCTTTCCGGAGAGAACATCGCGGGCGCGCGTTGGACCCCGGAGAGGAAGGCAAGGATACGGGACAGCCGCGTCGGCGGGACCCGGCTGCTCTGCGATGCCCTCCTGCGTCTAGACCGTCCCCCGCAGGTTCTGGTGTGCGCGTCCGCAACGGGATATTACGGGGACCGGGGCGGCGAGGTTCTCCGCGAGGAGAGCCCTCCGGGGAAGGGGTTCCTCGCGGAGGTCTGTCGGGAGTGGGAGGCGGCCACCGAAGGGGTGGTCCGGAACGGGTTGCGGGTGGTCAACCTGCGTATCGGGATGGTTCTTTGCGCCGAAGGCGGGGCGCTGGAGAAGATGCTCCCGGCGTTCCGCTCGGGCGTGGGGGGGCGGATCGGGAGCGGAGAGCAGTTCATGAGCTGGATCGCCCTTCCCGACCTCGTCGGGGTCATCCGGCACGCGCTGTCGTCTGCGTCCCTGCAGGGGCCCGTGAACGCGGTGGCGCCCCATCCGGTGACGAACCGGGAGTTCACGAAGACCCTGGGGCGGGTCCTCGGACGCCCGACCGTCGCCCTCCTGCCCGCCTTCGTCGTACGACTGCTCTTCGGGGAGATGGCGGACGAACTGCTCCTGGCCAGCGCGCGCGTTGCGCCCGCGAAGCTCCTCGCCTCGGGGTACCGGTTCGCCTTCCCGGAGCTGGAAACGGCTCTTCGTCCCCTCCTGGGGAAATAGCGGAACCGGGGGGAGTGCGGGGAGGTCAGATCGCCTTGGCCCAGGCCAGGCGCTTTTCGAGCCACCGGGAAAGCGTGGTGAACGCGTAGCAGAAGATGAAGTAGACGACGGCGATGAAGAGGAAGATCTCCGTGGGGTAGACGAGGCTGCGGTTGTTGATCTGCGTCGCCACGTGGGTGAGCTCCGAGACGCCGACGATGAAGGCCAGCGACGTGTCCTTGATGAGCGACACGAACTGGTTGACGAAGGACGGGATCATGTTCCGAAGGGCCTGCGGCAGGATGACGTAGAGCATGGTATGCCGGTGGGTGAGGCCCGTGGAGATGGCCGCCTCCGTCTGTCCCTTCGGGATCCCCTCGATGCCTGCCTTGACGATCTGGGACATGTAGGCGGAGGTGAAGAAGGTGAGCGCCAGGATCACCGTCTGGCTCTCCGGCATGGAACGGCCCATGAGGGCCGGGTAGAGGAAGTACATCCAGAAGATGACCATGAGGAGAGGCATCCCCCGCACGAGCTGGATCACCGCCTCCGAGGAGTACCGGATCACCCGGTTGCGGGAGATGGCCAGAATTCCCAGGAACATCCCCCCGAAGAAGGAGAGGATGCAGGAGACGACCGCGAGGTAGAAGGTGAGCGCCACCCCCCCCAGCGGACCGTGGGGGTAGCGGCCGATGAAGAAGTACGTCAGGTTGTCCCATATGACGTGAAAATCGAGCCCCATCTCATCTCGCCTTCATCGGGGAAAGGATCGTCTTGCTGTACCAGGTGACCGCGACCGTGATGATGATCGACATGGCGAGGTATATGGCGGTGGCCGCCGTAAACGCCTCGAACCCCTTGAACGTGTAGCTCTCCACCTGCCGGGCCTGGTAGGTAAGCTCCGCCACCCCGATCGTCATCGCCAGGGACGAGTTCTTCACCAGGTTCAGGAACTGGCTGATCAGCGGCGGGATGGTGATCCGGACCGCCTGCGGCAGGATAATGAACTGCATCGACCGGATGTACGAAAATCCGGAGCTCCGTGCGGCCTCCATCTGCTCCTTCGGGATGGAGAGGACCCCGGAACGGATGTCCTCGGCGATGAACGCCGAGGTGTAGATCGTCAGGGCGATGACCGCGGAGGCGAACTCGAAGTTGGTCGAGACGAGCCAGTCGTTGACCGCCGTCGGGAGGATCTTGTACGACCCGAAGTACCAGAAGAAGATCTGGACCAGCAGCGGGGTGTTGCGGAAGAACTCAAGGTAGCCGTGGGCGAACCACCGGACGGGGCGGACCCTGCTCATCCGCATCACCGCGATGATCAGCCCCAGGAGGAAAGCGAGGGCGATCGACACCACCGAGAGCTGGATCGTGACCTTGACGCCCGATACCAGCCAGCCGAAATATTTCCCCGACAGGACGACCGCCCAGTCGAACTTGTACTTCAGCACGCGGGACCTTCCCTGGTGTCTATTTGTCCGCCGTGATCGTGAAGTTCCTCTTCAGGGGTGTTCCCGAATCCGGCCCGAACCACCGGTCGAAGATCTTCGCCGCCTCCCCGCTCTTCTCCATCTCGAGGATCGTCTGGTTGACGAAGTTCAGGAAGTTCGTGTCCCCCTTGCGGATCCCGAGTCCGTACGGTTCGTCGGAGATCCGGACGTCCGGGATCTCGTATGCGCCCTTCGGGAGCTTTGCGAGCAGGCCGGCCAGAATCGATTCGTCCGTCGTGACCGCCGCGACCTTCCCCTGCTGCAGCGCGAGAACCCCCTGGGGATAGTCGTCGAAGGACAGGATCGTCGCGCTCGGCAACGCCTTTTTCGCGTTCTGTTCGGAGGTGGAACCCTTTGCCGTCCCGATCTTCTTTCCGTCCAGGTCCTTGAGGCTCTTCACCGTTCCCGCCTTGGTGAGGAACTTCTGGCCGGTGAGGAAGTAGGTGTGGCTGAAATCGATCACCTTGGCCCGTTCGGCGTTCTTCGTCATCGTCGCCGCGATGATGTCGATGTTCCCCTCCTGGAGCTGGGGCATCCGGGTCGCAGAGGTTACCGGCTTGAGCTCGACCTTCACGCCGAGCTTGTTCGCGATCGCCTTGACGAAGTCGATGTCGTAGCCGACGATCGAGCGGGTCTTGGCGTCGACGTATCCGAACGGCGGGAGCGAATCCTTGACGCCCGCCACCAGGACTCCCTTCGCCTTGACGTCGGCCAGCGTGTCGCCGGCCAGGGACGCCCCGGCGAGGAACGTTCCAACCAAGAGAAACGACAACATGATCGTGACCGTTTTCCTCATCTTCCGTCTCCTCCCCTCGTGGGATTTAGTGCATCGGGGACAGAACCTGTTTCAGGAACTGCCGCAGCCGTTCGTGTTTCGGGTTCTTGAAGAATTCCGCGGGCTCGGCTTCCTCGAGGATGGTGCCGAAGTCGATGAAGCAGACCCGGTGCGACACCTCGCGCGCGAATCCCATCTCGTGGGTCACCACCATCATCGTCATGCCGGACTGGGCCAGGTCTTTCATGACGTCCAGAACTTCCCCGATCATCTCGGGGTCGAGCGCCGAGGTCGGCTCGTCGAAGAGCATGATCTTCGGCTTCATGGCGAGCGCTCTGGCGATCGCCACCCGCTGCTGCTGGCCCCCCGAGAGCTGGGACGGGTGGGCGTCCTTCTTTTCCGCGAGGCCGACCCGCGTGAGCAGCGCTACCGCCTGCTCCTCCGCTTCCCTCCTCGGGGTCCCGCGGATCTTGATGGGGGCGAGGGTGATGTTTTTCAGGGCGGTCAGGTGGGGGTACAGGTTGAACTGCTGGAAGACGAAGCCGACCTCGGCCCGGAGCTTGTTGATGTTCATCTTCGGGTCGGAGAGATCCATCCCGTCGACGATGAGCTTTCCCTCGTTGATCGGCTCGAGCTGGTTGATCGTCCGGATGAGGGTCGACTTCCCCGAGCCGGACGGGCCGCAGACGACCACGACCTCGCCCTTCTTCACGTGGAGGTTGACGTCGTTCAGCACGTGGAGTTTCCCGAAAAACTTGTGGACCCCTTCGAACCGGATCATGCGCGTCCCCCGGAGGTCGGATTCCAGAAGCGGGTCGTTCGGCTGTATGGGTAAGACGTAGTATATAGCAGATTTGATTCAATAGCAGAATTCCTTCTTTCCCGGGTGCGGCGCCCCGGGCGACGACTCTCCCCGCGTTCCTTCCCGCCGTTGGAGGGCGGACAGGGATCGCGATACACTGAAAAGCGGGATGATCGAGATCGACGGCAGCCACGGGGAAGGCGGGGGGCAGATCCTGCGGACGGCCCTTTCCCTTTCCTGTCTTACCGGAAAGCCGTTCCGGATGGTCAACATCCGCAAGGGGCGCAAAAGGCCGGGGCTTGCGCCCCAGCACCTCGCCTCCGTCCGGGCGGCGCGGGAGATCTCCGGAGCGGAGGTGGCGGGCGACCGGGAAGGGTCCGTCGAACTCTTCTTTACCCCGGGAACGGTGACCGGGGGAGGCGTTTCCCTGGACGTGGGAACGGCGGGCTCCACCCTTCTCGTGCTGCAGTCGATCGCGCCGGCCCTGCTGTTTACCGGAAGAAAAAGCGCCGTCACGGTCCGGGGGGGTACGCACGTGCCGTTCAGCCCCTCCTTCCATTACGCGGCCTCCGTGCTCGTCCCGACGCTTGGCAGAATCGGGTTGGAGCTTTCCCTTGCGATCGGGGCGTACGGATTCTACCCCAGAGGGGGGGGGGAGATCCACGCGGTGATTTCCCCGGCGGAAGGGGTCTGGCCGCTGCGCCTTCCGGAGAGAGGAAGAATCCTTGCGGTGAAGGGTTGGTCCGCTTCGGGGAACCTGCCGCCGGCGATCGCCCGGCGCCAGCGGGACGCCGCGCTCGAGGCGCTTCGGTCCATGCTGCGGGACGTGACCATCCCCGTCGAGATCGAGATTCTCTCCGTCCCGACGCCGGGGCGGGGGACGTTCCTGTTCCTTGCGGTCGAGACGGAGCATTGCGTCGCGGGCTTTGCCTCCCTCGGGGAACGGGGGAAGAGGGCGGAGGCGGTCGGGGAGGAGGCCGCGGGGGCGCTCGGGGCGCACTGCGGGACGGGAGCGGCCCTCGACCCTCATCTCCCGGACCAGCTGGTCCCGTATCTGGCCCTGTCCGGGGAGGGTTCGGTCTTCACCACCTCCCGGGTGACGGAGCACCTCGTGACCAATCTCTGGACGATCGGGTTGTTCCGGAAGTTCCGGTACTCCGTGGAGGGGGAGGTGGGGAAGCCGGGAACGGTCCGGATCGGCCCGGACGGTTCCGGCGCCCCGGTCCCGGGGGCCGGGCGGGGGTGAGCCGATGGAGCCGGAGGCACGGTTCTTCGCCGACTCCATGCTCGGAAAACTCGCCAAGTGGCTGCGGATCCTCGGGTGCGACACGGCATTCGCCCCGGCCATCCCCGACGACGAGATCGCGGACCGTGCGCTCCGGGAGGGGCGCATCATCCTCACGCGGGACACCCTCCTGATCCGCAGGAGAAACGTGCGGGAGAACCATTTCTTCGTCCGGGGGGACAGCTACCGGGACCAGTTGCGGCAGGTGGTGGCCCGTTTCGCGATCGACCCGGCGGCCGGCCTCTTCACCCGGTGCGTGCGGTGCAACGAACCGCTGGAGAAGATCGGCAGGCAGGACGTGGCCGGCAAGGTTCCCTCCTACGTCTTCGGGACCCAGGAGTCCTTTCACGCCTGCGCCCGCTGCGGGAGGATCTACTGGAAGGCCACTCACCGGGAAGAGATGGAAAGGCACCTGGGAAGGATGCTGGGGCCCTGATGGTTCCCTACTCCAGGAAGAACAGGGGCTCCGAGATCGTCTCGCCCCGGCATACGGGGCACCTGCCCGGTCTCTTCGGTCTTTCCCGTTTCCGGAAGGCGAAGCCGCATCGCCGGCACTCCGCGGGGATGACCGAGAGCCGCTCCCCCAGCTGGCCGACGGTTCTTTTCAGGTGGGGGAGGTGCGCGTACACCTCCTTCTCGGGGATCCCTGCGCGCGCGGAGATCTGTTTCGCGGAGAGGGGGGTGCCCGAGAGAAGGGCGAGGATCTTCCTGCGCACCGTCTCTCCCCGTTCGGGGGGCTCGGAAGGCCTCCTTTGCCCGGTCATGCTCCCCGTTTCCTCCGCGGCCGATGGTCCCCGGGAAGATTCGGGATCTTCGCCGGGATCGAAGGAACTCCGGTTTTATTGTATCGTGTCGGGGAGAACGCGCATCCGGTCGCCCGCGCGACCGGAAAACCCGCGAACCGGTGGAGGAGGTTCCCGTGCCCCTGGATCTTCCCGAGGAGCTGGAGCGGTACATCGAGGAACACGTCGGCCCCGTCTCCCCCCTCCTCGAGGAACTCGAGAGGTGGACGAAGGAGGAAACGGGGCGCCCGGGGATGCTGACCGGCAGGGTCGAGGGGGCGCTCCTCCGGATGCTGGTCCGGATCACGGGCGCGAGGAAGGTGCTGGAGATCGGGTGCTTTACCGGGTATTCCGCCCTCATGATGGCGGAGGGGCTCCCCGAGGACGGGGAACTCGTCACGTGCGAAATCCTGGAGGAGTACGCATCCATCGCGCAGAGGTACTTCGACAGGAGTCCCCACGGCCGGAAGATCCGGCTCGTCCTGGCTCCCGCGCTCGAGACGTTGCGCGGGATCGCAGGCGAAAGCGTAGACTTCGTCTTCATCGATGCCGACAAGGAGCTCTATCCTCTCTATTACGAGGAGAGCGTCCGGATCCTCCGGCGCGGAGGAGTGATTGCCGCCGACAACGTCCTTTGGTACGGCCGCGTCCTCTCTCCGCAGGACGCGGATTCCCGGGCGATCGTCTCCTTCAACCGGATCGTGAAACGGGACGGGCGGGTGGAGAAAGTGATGCTCCCGGTACGTGACGGGGTCTATCTTATCCGGAAGAGGTAGGACGCAGGACGAAGACGGGAGGTCAGTGCATGGGACGGAAACGCGGATTTCTGATCGTCGCGCTCCTGGCAGTGCTTTTCACCTGGCAGGTGTCGCCGTTCGCGGCCGGCGAGGAGGAGACTCCCCGGATGACGAGGGAGCAGCTCAAGGCCCTCCTTGGAAGCCCGGACCTGATCGTCATCGATGTCCGTTTGGAGGGGAAAAGCGCCTCGAAGAAGATCCCGGCGGCGGTCTTCGAGGACCCCGGGAAGGTCGATGCCTGGGCCGCGAACTATCCGAAGGGGAAGAAGATCGTCCTGTACTGTTCCTGAGTCAAAGAGGCCACGAGCGCCCGTGTGGCGCTCCGTCTCAAGGCTCTCGGGTTCCGGGAGGTCTACGCCCTGGAGGGGGGATGGTACGGATGGGTCTCCGCCGGCTTCCCGACGGAAGCGCTGAAGTAGGCCCGGGCTGCCGGGGAGCCCGGAGGTAGAAGCCTCATGTGCGGGCGATTCACCCTCTTCGACTCCGCCGCCTCCCTCGCGGAGGCGTTCGGCCTGGCGGACGTGCCGTCCCTTTCTCCGCGGTACAACATCGCACCGTCCCAGGCGGTGGCCGCGGTGCGGATCCCGCCCTCCGGAGGCGCGCGGGAGGTCGTCCTGCTGCGCTGGGGGCTCATCCCCTCCTGGGCGAAAGATCCTTCCCTCGGCGACCGGATGATCAATGCCCGGGCGGAGACGGCCGCCGGAAAGCCCGCCTTCCGTTCCGCGATCCGGCGCAGGCGGTGTCTTGTTCCGGCCAGCGGGTTCTACGAGTGGAAGCGCACGAACGGCAGGAAGCAGCCGTATTACGTCCGCCGCCCGGACGGGAAACCGTTCGCGTTCGCCGGGCTCTGGGAATCGTGGGAGGGGCCGGGCGCGGCGGCGGTCGAGTCGTGCACGATTCTCACCACGTCGGCGAACGAACTCCTGCTCCCGATCCACGACCGGATGCCCGTGATCGTCTCCCCGGCGGATTACGACCTCTGGCTCTCGCCCGAGGTCCGGGACCCCGCGGAGCTGGCGCGCCTCTTCCGCCCCTGCCCCCCCGGAGAGATGACCGCCTTCCCCGTCGGGACGGCGGTCAACAATCCGAAGACGGACTTGCCGGATCTGATCAAGCCCCTCCGGTAACCGCTCCCGGGCCATCGCGCCGGGAGGAATTCATCGAATCCGTCGGGAGCCCCGAATAGATCTACGTGAAGGATCTCATGAGGCCTATTGTTTGGCTCCCCCGGGGAAAAAAGATGGGCGAAACTAGTGCCCCCTTATCGGGAAAAATATTGACTGGGCCTTAGTAACAGCAAGACGATAATATATAATGAGTTACAAGACCGGACCCGATACCAATCTTTAGTCTGGAGACGAGCCGTTGCAGGCAATGTGGCCAGGGTAGTGCGTACCCGTTGGCCGACGGTTCCGTTTTCTCATGTGGGAGATTTGCTGTCGATCCAATCATCGTGGTGAGGGTCCTTTTCCCTGGCTTCATGAATTTTACGGACAACTAGCAAGACTGTATCTGATCGGATTTGGCCCGGTTTTGGTGCCCATTGCATTGTTTTTAATTATGAATTCTCCATTTTTCGATAATTCGTTAAGGGTTGTGGCACGGAATCCGCGGGGAAGGGTGATTAGGGAAGGGAAAAAGGTGCACCTCGTTGAGAAACTCCTATAAATGCCCCGATGGGTTTCAGAGGGCCCAGGAATTCCCCGATCGATCCCGTCGAATTCTGGTCGTTGCGCCGGAGCCTTTCTATGAAGACCGCGGTACACCGATTGCCCTGAAATACGTTCTGGAGGCCGGAAGCGAGCGGGGCTATGAGGTGGACCTCCTGACCTTTCCGGTCGGAAAACCTGTCATGCTGCCTGGTCTTCGCATCTTTCGGGTAGGAACCTGGCTGCCGATCCGGACCGTGCCGATCGGTTTCTCGTTCCGGAAGGTTCTTCTCGATCTCTTTCTGTTTCCCGCGATCCTCCGGCAGACCAGCCGTGTAAAATATGCCTGTGTCTACGCTCTGGAGGAGGCCGCCTTCCTGGTATTGCTCCTGCGGCGATGGCACAAGCTCTTCGTGATTTACGATATGCAGTCAAGCATGCCGGAGCAGATGAAGAGTCACCCGGTTTTCGGGAGGACAGGTTCCCAGAAATTGCTGCGTTTGTTTGAGCGGTGGATGATCCGGAGAGCGGACAGCATCGTCTGCAGCGCAGGACTTCGAAAGTATGTGCGGTCGATCGTGCCGGATGCCAATGTCCAGGAGTGGTATTTCCCAAGTGAACCGGTTGGGTTGCCTGTCGATGATCCGGAAAGGCTGAGAGCGGAGCTGGGAATCGAACCGGGGTCGCGTATCGTCCTGTACACAGGCAATTTCGAACCTTACCAGGGGATCACGAGGCTTCTCGAGGCCGTACCGCGGGTCCTTTCCGAGGTTCCCGACGCCGTATTCCTGTTCGTGGGCGTCCACGCGACATCCGATATCCGTCTCACGGAAACCGCGAACAGGCTGTGGGAACAGGGCGTTGTGAGAATGATTCCCAGGCAGTCCAAGGAGGAGATCAAACGATTTCTGGCGATAGCGGATGTTGCCGTCTCTCCCCGCGACAACACCTCCAACATCGGAATCAAGATTTTCGAGTACATGTCTGCAGGGAAACCGATCGTGGCGACGGACACCCATGCCCACCGCGAACTGCTTGGCGAGGACCGCGCGGTTCTCGTGAATCCCTTCCCGGACGAAATGGCACAGGGGATCATTCGCCTCCTGCAGGATCGGGAGGCC
>WOR8_10004135_pt1 | contig 32907 bp, 31 predicted proteins | sample DeeMarSeWOR38_10_FD_19890 | JGI IMG/M metagenome (IMG submission 19890) | reverse complement strand
AGAAGCTTCTAATGCTGATTCAGTCAATGTAACCGTAACAGCAGTCTACTATTACTGATCCTTTTTCCAAAACAAATTGCAAAACAAGCACTAATTCAATCTCTTTACCACCATTTGAAACCGAAAAAACGTTTCTGTATTTTCTTCTTATGTGTCAACTACATACCTTGCGGCCTTTTTTGGATGACTCAGTTTTAATTCCTTAAAATTGCTAGTAGTAACGAACGGTTTAAGTTAGCATAATGAGAATGTACTTTTTGGGGAAAAAACGCATTGAAGGAACTTGTGTTTGTAGGCTTAGGTTTGCATGATGAAATGGGAATAAGTGTATTCTCCCAAGCTTCTCATTACAACGTTTTAAAGCACTTGTTAAAAAGGAAATTGCGGTCATCTCAAGACAAGAACTAGAAGAAGAAAATGGGTCAATTCTTTTAAACGCTGCAGAAAAAAGTAAGACTGTTTTTCTGATTCCTGGTGATCCATTTATAGCTACAACGCACATTGCACTCCGTATTGAAGCGGAAAAAAGAGGGGTTAAAACACGAATTATCCACGGCGCTTCTGTATTATCCGCAATAATTGGATTATCAGGTTTGCATAACTACAAATTCGGAAAAACCGTTACAATCCCTTTTCCGGAAACCCCTTCGGAAACACCCTACAATGTTATTGCTCAAAATAGAACTCTTGGTTTGCACACAATGTGTCTACTAGATATTAAAGCTGACGAGAAGCGTTTTTTGAAGATCACTGATGCCTTGAAGTTGCTTCTGAAAGTTGAACAAACTAGAAAGAAGACTGTAGTTACGCATGATACTTTGGCTGTTGGTGTAGCAAGGGCGGGTAGCAATAATCCATTTATAAAAGCTAATTTTGTAAAAGATTTGATCAAGTATAATTTCGATAATCCACCACAGAGCTTAATTTTTCCTGGTAACTTACACTTTATGGAAGCTAAAGCGCTAGTTGCGTTTGCAGACGCTCCAAAACAAATAATGAGGTTTGTCGAATGAGTTTGGAAGCGCTTGTAATGAAATATATATCTACTTCAGAAAAGGTTCTTATCGAAGTGCAGAGAATTAGCAGCAAAGTCACTGTGACTAAAGCAGAAATAGATGAAATTCTAGGTTGTGCGAAGTCGTACTTAGAAGACGCAAAATATTATAAGGATCAGAAAAAGTTTGAAACAAGTCTTACTTCAGTAGCTTACTGTGAAGGATTATTAGACGCATTAAGACTATTAGGAGTTGTAAAATTCGAATGGCCAAAAAAAGCTTGAATAAAAAAGTAGTTTTGGCTTCGGGAGTATTTGATCTTCTTCATCTCGGACACGTACGTTTTCTAGAAGAAGCGAAGAAGGTTGGTGGTAAAAACTCGCAACTAATTGTCATCATAGCGAGAGATAATACAGTGAAAGAGAAAAAAGTTGAACGAGTTAAGCCTGATATTATTGCTTTGGGTTATGATCAAATTGAACTGGAAAACGGTACAAAAATGTATGTTGATAAAAATAAGTTGACTATTAAAGTTGTTAGAATTGGAAAATTCGAAGAAAACGAACTAGATAGTTCATCGAAAATTAAGAAGAAAATTATACAAAAGTTCATCAGGTGAATGATCGTGCATAACAGTCAGCAGTTTAAGCCAACATACATTCTAATTGTTTTGAACATTGCTGTTTACGCTTTAACTTCCTTTATAGGTGGTGACTTTCGAAATACAAGCACAGACATTTTGGTAGAGTACGGGCAAGTTAACGATTTGGTATTCAATTCTGGTCTTTATCACCAGCTATTCACTTCATTGTTCATTCAGGGTTGAGGGGTGAAGAAATGTTTTCATTACCTGAATATTTTTCCATCTACTTTCTAGGTGGATTAACCGGTAATTTGTTATCATTGTTCCTATTACCTAGCACAACCATATCGGTTGGTGCTTCTGGAGCAATCTTTGCCATGTTCGGTGCAGCAATTATCTATGCAAGACGCAGTTTTCGGCAATCAATAATTAGTGCATTGATTTATGCTTTCTTTCTGCTGTTTCTCAGTTCAGGAATAGGCGTAAATAACTTTGCACATTTAGGTGGATTGATTACGGGTCTATTGATAGGGTATATCTTAGCTACAAGACATAAACCTGATACTAGTTACAAGGTCAGCTATTCTTTGTCAGGTTTTCCATAGTATTTCAAGGAAGCGTAAAAACTTCTACTTTTACTTTATGACCATCTCGCAGTCCAAGCTGCTTTCTAAGACAGACGGGAGCGATAATCTCTAGGACTGAAATATCATAATGACTCCGCATTGCAGAAATTAAAGCTCCTTTAATTTTGTTGTCAATTTTAGCGGGGTAGCATTTTACAAGTCCAAATGTTCGGTTTTCGTTTTTAAACCCGTGAATTTCGACGGCTGGGTACGTTTCTAGTTCTGTGCGTGTTTTAAGGTCATAGTCGGTTGTGAGCTTTAGATTAAGGGTACCAGGGTAAGGATCAAATCCAAGTTTTTCAATGAATTGTTTTCTATATAACTCTTTCAAAATGTAATATGCACCTTCACCCAAACCTTCAAAAACAGTTCCTTCAAGAGTAACTGAAGGTGGATATGCTGCTTCAACCAAAACTCGTAGGTGTGAATACAATTTTTTGATTTCTTTATTACCTAGGTCTGAAATCTTGATTAAGCTACCTTCCGGTGTTTTTATTCTCTCAATCCAGCTCTTCTGTTCCAATTCTATCAAGTAGCGGGATGATGTTTGTTGTGAAATTTCCATTTTCTCAGCTAAATACTCAGTTGAGATCTTAGCAGTTCTTCTATGAGCACCCATATCAGCTAGTTTGATGAGTATCTGAATATGCTGCCATTCGTGTTTTTTCAACTGAAGGAATTCTCCATTTAAACCTATACGGTATAGAGCATAGTTGATATTTAAACGGCTCTAGTTGCGTTCTACTTGAGAGACATGACAACTTGATAAAGGAAAATGGTACCTATGATTCAGATTTTTTATCAAAGAGAAGATATTTCTAATTTATAACATAAAATTTATTAGACGCCTTTAAGCATGCAACCTCAGATTAGAAATATGAATTTATTGAAACTTCGGCTGTCTATGGTTGGTACCCTTGCCACAATTATTGGATTGTCTACACTCGTATTTGCCATAATTATGAGCTTAGCAGGCGTCTTTGATATTTTATCACTAGGTGTTGTTGTAGTGGTTTTCAATTTGATCCAATGGCTAATATCACCATATCTTATTGGTGCAATATACAGAGTTAGGGAACTATCTGAAAACGAAAGCCCGCACCTACATCGTATGGTTGGAAACCTCAGCAAGAAGAGCAAAATCTCAAAGCCAAAACTTATGCTGGCACAAATTTCAATTCCAAACGCATTCGCTTACGGCTCACCTTTAACAGGTAGCCATGTGGCAGTAACTAAGGGACTCTTAGATACATTGAACGAAGATGAAGTTGAAGCTGTAGTAGGACATGAACTAGGTCATTTGAAACATAGAGACGTACAGATTATGATGGTGGTCTCTTTTCTACCAGCGCTCTTTTACTACATCGGTTTTTCACTTATGCTTTCTAATATGTACCGTGGGCGCCGAGACGATAACGGCGGTTCAGCCCTAATTGGCATAGGTTTCATGGTTTTTTCTTGGATACTGAATATGTTTATTCTTTACTTAAGCAGACTGCGCGAGTATTATGCTGACAGACATACCGTTTCAGTTTTAAATGATGGTGCTCAGAAACTCTCAACTGGTCTGGCAAAAATTGTTAAAACTACTCGGAGAATTAGAGAAACTAGAAAATCTAAGCAACAGAAACCAAACTTGAGCGCTTACAAGGCTCTGTTTATAGCTGACCCAGACCGAGCAAACGAGGATTCATTTGAGTTGGCTGTAATGGAAAATCAAAGCAACCAAAAACTAGTTCGAGAATTAACTTCTAAGAAATTAACCTTTGCAGATAAACTTCTTGAAGCCTTCTCAACACACCCAAATATCGTAAAAAGGTTGCGCGCGCTTCAAGAACTCAGCTAAGTAAAACGGGTTTGAAGTTTACCATAAAAACGATTTTAAACCTGAGACTAATCTTACTCAACAGGAATCCAAGGAAGGTATATCTTTGAAAAACACGAAACAGATCATTTATAAAGCTCGTAACGAAGGGAGGAAAGCCCTTTTGGAACCCGAAGCAAAAAACATTTGCATGGAATACAATATTCCGATAACACTTTTTGAGGTGGTAAAAAACGAAAAAAAGGCGGTCGAGCTTTCTAAGCAGATAGGATTTCCAGTGGTTCTAAAAGTAGTTTCACCCGACATCATTCATAAATCTGATGTGGGAGGCGTCATAATTAACCTCAAAAACGAAGTCGAAGTTAGGATCGCCTACAGAAAAATGCTCAAAAAACTAAAAAAATTCTCACCTGAAGCGAAAATTGTGGGCATTCTAGTCCAAAAAATGGCTCCGCAGTCAACCGAAGTCATTGTTGGAGCGATTAAAGATCCCCAGTTTGGGCAGACATTAATGTTCGGTCTAGGAGGGATATTTGTTGAACTTCTGAAGGACGTTATTTTTAGAGTTGCACCAATAACGCGCGAGGATGCCAGCGAAATGATTAAGAAAGTAAAAGCATTTCCGCTACTGAATGGGTATCGAAATACTCCACCGGCAGACTTGAATGCCATAATAAACGTTTTACTTAACGCATCAAGACTAGTGATGGACCATCCTGAAATTAAAGAATTAGACTTAAATCCGATAATGGCTTACGAGACAGGTGCAATAACGGTAGACGCTAGAGTTATTCTCGAATAAACTTAACAATTTATGCAAGTGAAAATTTTTTCATTCACAGTGATGAACTTCAAAGAAATATTGCGCCCCAGCTAATTATAAGCTTGCTCTTGTTTTTTTCTCGACTCAAAACCATTTAATACAAATCGTCTTTTCTTTTTACATCTTTCAACATCTTTAGTTTTTTCGATAGTAACAATTGCTATTGAGTCATAACGGCAAATTTTTTATTTATTTGATAAGTTAATGAAATATGTTGATTCAGATGGCTGTTAAATATAAGGACGTTCGTTGGAAAAAAGTCATTTGCGAAGACTTAACAGTAGGTGAAGTAAAAGAGGTTGTAATTGATACATCAAATTGGAAGGTTACTCATCTTGAGGTTGAGCTTACTGGCGAAACTGCTGATCTAGTTTTAGGGATTAAGAAGGGCGGGATACGTAACTTACTAGCCGTATCTGCAATTGGAGAAGCTGAGAAGAAGATTAAATTGAAGGTCACCAAAGGTCAACTTCACATATATCTTAAACCATCAAAACTAAAATAAGTCTCGCTAAAGACATACTTGATTCTCCTTTTTTTATTGACCTACGCTCTAGTAATTAAGATTATTTAGAATGTTAAGAAGTTCCTGGATGTTCAAATGTGGGGATATGACGTAACAATTAAGTCTTTGAGGTATTTTTCGTGAATTTTAATATATTTACGAATTTTGAAAAGAGTTCCCCAGCTAGAATCCCATTTGCTGCGCCCTATTCTTCTAACACAAGGAATTGGGATTTCAAACACTTTCATCTTGTTTTTTGCCATCTTGACTTCCATTTCAGTTTCAATCATAAAATCATGGGACTTGAGATTCAGTTTGTTCCATGTCTCTTTTCTCATTAATCTCATGCCAGTAATTGGTTCAGACGTTTTGAATTTCTTCAAATAATTCCTGAATATGAATGGAAAAAATCGGTAGTGAATGAAGGTGTTAATGCATTTGTTCGCGCCTTCTTTCTTAAGCAATCTCGAAGCGACAACAACATCACAACCTTTTATGAGCTTCAACATCTTTGGTATAAATATAGGAGGATAAGTTCCATCGCCATCCAAGAAGCAGATAATGTTTGATTTGGCTGCTTTAACACCTGCAGCCATAGCTATGCCTTTACCTTTCTTTTTTTCAATAACAATTTTGGCGCCACAAGACTTAGCATTACTTATCGTGTTGTCAGTCGACAACCCATCCACTACCAAAACCTCTTTGTTCAGATTCAGATTGTTAATCTGTTTCAGAGTTTCGATAATACCTCTTTCTTCATTCAAAGTCGGAAGTATTATGCTAATATTTGGCGTCATTTGAGATTGAAAAACGGTATTATAGATTCATATATAAAATTTTTTCCAGAAAATCCCTATTAGCCAATGGACTAAATTAATTTTGATTTGCTTTCTATTCATGAAAAACTATTTACCTGCTTTAGTTTTACACATGATGCTAGATTTTAATGTCAAAGCAACTTTAATATCGATGAAACATTAAAGGTCATAAGTGCCCTTATAACCAGGTGAGTTTTATGAAGAAAACCGTCTTTAAGAAGCTTCGAACCCAGAACCTGATAGAGAACTATAACCGTTTTAGAAAAACTTTGCCTTCAAGAATGCCAAAAAGAATTTTCATTTGGGATGAAACCTTGATAGAGGGGGAAAACACCCCAACAGTTTTTATGAAATATTCTGAAAGGGTTAGGCTAGCAACAGCGTTAGACGAGTTAGGCGTTTCAATTATCAACATTGGTTTTCCAGGTTTTTCTACAGATGAACGGGAAGCGGTTAGACGCTTGTCAAACGAGAACTATCTAGGCTCAACACTAGCTGCTTCAGCACGCATAAAACGAGAAGACATTGATGCTTGTTTAAATTCTAATATTCGAGAAATTGCATTATCGACCCCGTTTAATAATTTGAACCTCAAATATGTACTAAAAACCAATGGAAAAGAAGTGATTGAGCAGACAGTTGCCTGCATTGAACATGCTAAAAAACATGGTTTTAATGTTAACTTTGTCCTCGAGGACGCTTCAAGAACTCAACTTGAGGACATAATAAAAATCTATACTGCTGCTGCAAATGCTGGAGCAGATCGATTAGTAATTGAGGATACTGTCGGTGTTTTACGTCCTTTGTCAACACACTATCTTATTTCAAGAGTTCGTGAAGGTCTTGACAAACATTGTGGAGACAAGCTTCTATCTATTAGGTGTCATAACGACTTTGGTTTGGCAACTGCAAACACTCTTGCTGCTATAGAAGAGGGAATTACTCATCCTCAGGTATGCGTTGCTGGGTATGGTGAGCGTACTGGTCTTGCAGCATTAGAGGAAGTTGTTATATCATTGGAATTGCTTTATGGAAGAAACACAGGTATAGATGCTCATAAGATTTACCGTCTGAGCCAGTTTGTTGAGAAAAGCTTCACGGGGCCTCTAGCATTTCAGAAGCCGATTGTTGGGGAAGACGTTTTTTCCCATGCATCAGATAAGCAAGTTCATGGAATGCTAGGGCATCCTTTATCGTATGAAGCGTTTCCACCGAAAATGCTCGATAGGAAAACTACATTATACATGGGAAGACACCTTGGAGAAGCCACTGTCCAGGCATACTTAGATATGCAAGGAATAAAAGCTACTCCCTTGCAAGTGGCTGAAATCGTCAGAAGAGTACGTAGAAGCCAGGAGAGCTTAGACAAAGGCGAAATGATGATTACATTCTACGAAATTAAAAAGTTGCTCCGCCAATTGAGAAAAAGCTTGCCAGAAGTGGAGCTCAAGCGAATTGTGAAACAAGTTGTAGGTTGAAGTAATTTTCCAAAAGCTTCTTTTCATTTTCTTTTCTAGAAGATAATCTAAAGATTTGCGATGTCGTATCTACGTTGAGAATAAAGGTAACCTAAATGAACGATTATTTTTAATAAGGCGAAATATTGAAAAACGTTTGTTTTTTCTAAGAACCGCATATTTCATTGGGTGAAATTTCTTAAATATCTTTGTTTCGAAGTTCAATAGTTTGCTAGAGAAGTGATGTATTTTTGCAAAAAGTCTATAGACTTAATAAGTGCAGATGAGGAAAAAATAAAGAGTTCGTTAAAGCCTAGTTTCATACTTTGCAAATCTTGAAATTAGTCGCAATAATAGAATCGCCCTTCCTATAAGGAGTAAATATCTAGATGTTTCATGTGAAAAAGATGAAAATTAGTGACTTTCCTTTTGCTGTTCAAGTTGCAAATACAATGAACTGGAATATGGCATCTGAAGATTTTAAGTTCATGATGAAACTTGAACCCGAAGGGTGCTTTGTCCTATTTCAAAATCTGGAACGTTTAGGAATAGTCACTAGCATTAATTACGGGAAAGTGGGTTGGTTTGGGAATCTCGTGGTAAGAGAAGATGTTAGAAGAGAAGGTGCTGGAAGAATATTGGCCAATCAAGCAATGAACTACTTGAAGAACTTAGGGGTAGAAACAATCGGGATTTATGCATATCCGCACTTAGTAAGCTTCTACGAGAATCTTGGCTTCGAGCGAGATATTGACTTTGCAGTATTAAAGAGAAAAACTCCCTTTTCTTTCACCGATGTTGGATTAAAAGAGGCAACGAAAAAGAATATTTCAAAATTAATAGACTTTGACGAAAAATGTTTTGGAGCGAACAGACAAAAACTACTACAGGCTATTCTTCTCAGTAATAGGAACTTATGCTATATTTCAACTGAAAACAGCAAAATCACTGGCTACGTTATAGCAAAGCCTTACATTAGGACTGCTGAAGTTGGTCCGTTAGTATGTCAGTTAGACCATGAAAGGGAAGCAACGTTACTACTTGAAAGCATTTTGGCAAGACTCAATGGAGTAGAGGTTTTCATATACATCCCAAAAAAAGAAACTAAATTACTTAAAGTTCTATACAAAATGGGGTTTAGAGAAGATTTTCGAGTAGCAAGAATGTTTCTAGGTTCTGCTATTACCAATAACTGCATATACGCCGCGGAATCTTTAGAGAGAGGCTGATGCTTAATGCAAAATGACATTTGTCGAACACTTTTGGAGAACTTTCTTAAAAGCTCTTGGCAATCTGTGATAGCCATAGTGGCAAAGCTTGAACGCTTCAAAGAAGCGAAAACACGACGAAAATCAGTTTCCATGTTTCAATTCAAAAACGGCTCTAAGGTTACCCGGAGCTTCGACGGTGACTTCTTCTTTCTAAGAAGTTCAGTTGAGTATTCCAATCCACAATTGACTTTGGAGGAGATCCAAGGAATAATTGGCGCACGAATGATTGCAATTTGCGGCAACTATTTCAGTAAATACGGTTTGAGCCAGCATAATGCGGTTGATATAAGAGAACTGTGTGAAGCATTAAGAAAGCCGCCTGAAGGCCCCATCATCTCGTTTCTTCTAAATACTGATGATATAGAGCCAGACAGGTACTCCATGAACCCACTTAAAGAGTCAATAGTAGCCAGCGGTCAAAGCGCGTTTCCTGTGGCTTATGTCCGAACAGAAAATCTGAAAGTAGACTCGCAGTTTGTCGATAAATACGTAGGAAATCTCATTTGTCCAAGTGAAGTTGAATTAATCAAAAATCAAATCGAAAACACCAATGGCTCATACATGGATTTTGTTGATTCTATGAAATATATCCAGATAGAAAAAACCGCCGAAACTCTTGGTTTGAATTTAGAAATCTCCGCTTTACGCATGCCAATAACAACATTGCAAGCTGAAGTAAAAGATGATTTACTTCATTATATAATCCGAGAGACTCACAGAGACTATGAATCAATCAGTCAAGCATACAACTGCATGAGACGAAGCATGAAAAAACGTACAACGTTGTTGACGGTGCCGCACTCTCAAAGAAGCTATGGTTCCAAGCGTGCTGCTCGAGGCAAGTTGCATTTTAACGATCAAAAACTGAAAAGCATTTCCGTCAAGTACAAAACTACAAAACTTTACCCTAACGAAATTGATCCTGGAGATGTTAGCATCGCGAAGTGTGAAGATCGTTTCACGGTAAAAGGAGAGGAACTTGCTGATTATAGGTTTTCAGAAACGCCTTCTTCGCCGCAATTTTTCCTTTACTCGCTAGCGTCGCCAGAAAACGCAGTGCTCTGGCATGGCATTGGAGCTTTTGCAGCACCGAAGTTATTGCAAAGCTACGTATCTATCCGAGAATCTTGCAGAATTGGGCAACCCGTCAGGAATTTGGATCAGAGATATGGTTTATGGATGGAAATTCCATTACAGCTTAACCTTATCCCAGAGCATATGTGGATTCATCCTGTTTACCGCAACATAGACTCTAGTATAGGCTGTGTAGAGAAAATAGAGGATATGACGCGCAGAGGCATGAAAATCGAAAAACTTGCAATATATGCGTAGGAGTGTTCAGATAGTGGACCGCTTGGAGTACGTAATGTTTAGGCTAATGCGTTTGTTTAGAAAAGACCTTTTTAAAAAAATACTTAATTTAGGATCTTCAACCTACATGTTTTTGGATTGCTTCAAAGGTTTCGACAAAGTGGCTGCTGTAAGAAGGATTTTTGGTGAAAAAACAACCGAGATTCTTGGAAAACTTAAAGTTGACTTCACATTATTCAGTGGCTATATGTATGTGGATACATCCAACGGACACCTGGTTGTAAGCTCGCGCTACCTTAAGACTGGCGACAAAATTGACATCTACTTGGACTTGATTCATGAGTTGTGTCATGTAAAACAATTTCTAAATGGAAGAGATCTTTTTGACCAGCGATACCGCTATGTTGAACGACCGACTGAGATTGAAGCATACTGCTACACTGTTCAGGAAGCTAGACGACTTGGACTCAGTAATAAGCGAATATGTGAGTACCTAAAAACCGAATGGATAAGCAAAAGAGAATTCAATTTTCTCATAAAAGCTTTAAACGTTTCATGTCAATAACGAGATCGGTTAAGCTTCCGTTGCCTCCTGGTATACCTTTAGCATTTTTTGAGCGCAAATTTTCCATGAAAAAGTTTCTGAAACAAAATTTCGACCTTTAGTACCCATTTTTTCTCTCAAAGCGCGATCTGCTAAAAGCTTCAATATAGCATCAGCTAATTCAAGGCTATTTGGTTTAACAAGCAATCCGGTTTCCTCGTTCAAAACTGCTTCACATACTCCACCCACATCAAAGGCAACAACAGGTTTGGCAGATGCTTGTGCTTCCAATAATGCTATGCCTTGTCCCTCTTGGACGGATGGCAACGAGAAAACATCAGCGCAATTGTACAAGGTTGGAAGGAGACTCTCGCGCACGTCTCCCAGCATGATAAAGTTGCGTGCAAGGTTCATTTTATTCAAATTCACTCTGATGCTATTCCTAAGAGGGCCATCTCCAACAATTACAAACTTGGCTTGACTATAATCTTTAACAATATGTTTGGCAGCTTCGATTAGAAACTGAAGACCCTTTCGAGGAATCAACCTACCAACAAAAAGAACACATGGATTATCGTCTAATCCGATCTGTCGTTTGACTGTTTCATAGGTTTTCTTGGGTTTAAACCATTCTGTGTCAACTCCGTTGGGAACTACTCGTATTTTCCCCCTATCAACATCATATAATTGAGCAATTTTGCTGGATGAATACCTGCTAACGGTTACTATCAAAGTCGCATTCTTAGACGTTTTCTTTTCAAGTCTTGAAAGCTTCCACATAATTAGGTTCGCAAACTTCGTTCGAAACGTAGGAGCCATACCTTGAATTGACTTTGCGTATTCATCTGCAAGAACCCCATGAACTGTATGAATAAACGGCTTCTGGATACTCCGTTCCTTGATAGCTATTAAAAACCCATATCCGCTAATAGCATGAGATTCATAAACATCTGCCTTAATCATATTAACCGCTCCTGAAAGCGTTCTATTGAAAAACCAATTATCCAATGGAAAAACCATATCTGTCGAGAAACATGGGACAAAGCTTATTCCATTAATTAAAGACGACTTCTTGAAGCCAGCTTTCGTGCCACTGTAAACAGTTGTGTCAATCTCGGTGCGCAATCTTCTAGTCGTTTCAATAATACGGCGCTCGACACCTCCAAAGTACAGGTGTGGAGGCTGTGTGTTGAAAACTGCCAATCTAAGTTTTTTCATACATTAATCCTCTGGTTCATAACTGAAGACATCTATTGGTTCAGATTTCTAACCTGTTTAGCTTATGCAAATATGTAATTAGTTGTAATTCTTTCCTACGTTAGTTTTCTGTTAGTGTTATAAATGAATAAGAACTTTTTTCATAAGCAGTTAGCTTTTCAGTTTTTCAGTTAGGAAGTTACACGCGCTAATATGAATATGTGATTTTCTTACGACTGTTGCTTTAGTCAGGTTTTTTCGCTTTTGCTAGCTTTAAGCCACACCATCTCAAAGTAGCTATGAGATAGCTCGAGGAGGCTGGGATTATTTGACCACAAGGCATGCGAATCTGTCAACCCCACATCTGGAGAGGCGATTATGAGGACTTCTTTTTTGTCAACAATGGCCATTGCTACTGGAGGAGGATTGCGAATATGTTTGACCTCAATAGAGATTTTTTCCTTGTAACTTTTCTCGATTTCATTTAGTGAGTTTTGGTACTTTTCATCCTCACCTTTTTCCACTATAACTCGAATTTTCACATGGTCAATTTCTAGGTTCTTGTATTCTTCTGCAAAAGAGTACAATCTCTGGGATAACCTCTTTTGTGAAGTAATAATTGCTATACCCTTTTCTGCTGTCTCGATCATTTTCTTCTCTTTGAAGATAAGCGTTTTACCAGGTACCAAAATGAATTGGTATTTGTCAAGGTTATTTTTAACAATTGCTTCTTTGCTCTTATACCGTTGAAGTAGTTCTTTTGCTCTCTTATTAGCTTCACAGTTTTTTTTCTGCAAATCTTGCAGTAATATAGTTACCCCTCTCTTCAACGGAACAGCTCTATACATCATTGGCTTGGTGATTATTTGTTCAACTAAACTTCGTTCCTGCAACTCGGATGTTATTCGGTAAAGGTCTTGTCGCGCTACTCCTGCGTTTTTTGCGATATCTTTAATCGTCAAGGTTTCTAATTCAACAAGAGTTAGGTAAACTGTAGCCTGAAGCATCGTTAATCCTAAACTGGCTAGTGCTTTAACATCTTCATCTTGAATGGCACTCATTTCAGATAACCACGAATAGATATTTATCTGCAAATATAAGAACTGTCAGAAGTCCCCCTTCTTTTTTTGTTTTTCATTTTCTCTATCACCTTTGCTGGGCAAAACGTATAAATTCATTCAAAAGAAAGTATTTGAAACTGAAGAAATTTGAGAAGAATTGATGTTTAGACATTTCAGATTCTTAGTACATTTAGTTTTTCTCGAATCAGTAGCGGATGTAATGGGATGAAAAGTGGCTGTACAATTTAAGGATGATAATAAGTTTGGTCTTGGTACAAATTACAAGCCACTTGAACTTGAAAAGGAAATCCGAAAATTTTGGGAAAGAAATCAGATACGTAAAAAGCTTGAACTTAGAAAAAACGACAGCAAAGGTTTCTTAGGTTACGTTGAAGGTCCGCCTACCCTAAATGGAATTCCACATATTGGACATTCGAGAGGTCGTGTAATGAAGGACCTTCGTTATCGGTGGAAAACTATGCAAGGCTATTATATGCCTTTCTGGGCTGGTTGGGATTGTCAAGGTTTACCCGTGGAACTTGAAGTTGAAAAGCAGTTAGGGGTGAAAAACAAGCGGGAACTTTTGGAGCATGTGGGCGAAAAGCGCTTCATAGAAGAATGCAAGAAAGTTATTTTGAAATATCATCGTTTATGGCTTGAAGCCGACAGTCGTCTAGGGATATTCATAAACCAGGAAGAAGCCTATTGGACTTATCTTGACAATTACATAGAGCGAGAGTGGCAGATTCTTAAACGTGCTTGGGACCAGAATTTGCTTGAAGAAGGTTACTATGTTGTTGCGTATTGCCCGGGTTGCCAAACCTCCCTTAGTAGCGCCGAAGTAGGATACGAGGGCAGCTATAAGGAAGTGGAAGACCCCTCCCTCTACTTCAAATTCAAAATAACTGGTACAGACAATGAATATTTCCTTGTATGGACGACTATGCCTTTCACTATAATAACTGACATGATGCTTGCAGTTCAGCCAGATGCAGAATATGCTAAAGTAAAAGTTGACGACGAAGTTTGGATAATGGTGAGGCAGCGTGTTGAGCAAGTTATGCAGGAACTTGCCATAGAAAAATATGAAGTAACCAAGACTATGCTTGGAAAAGAACTTGAAAAGAAAAAATACGATTATCCGCTTATTGATGTAATCCCCAAACAGGCAGAACTTGAAACTAAACATGAACTAGTCCATGTAGTCGTTTGTGAGGATTTTGTTGATGTAAATACAGCAACTGGCGTAGTACATCTCGCTCCTGGAAACGGCGAAGAAGATTTTTGGGCAGCACAGAAACGGAAGATGCCAATATTCGTACCTTTAGATGATGAAACGAAATTCACAAAAGATGCAGGCATGTTTAACGGTGTGTTTGCAAGAGACGCTGACACTTTAGTGGTTCAGGAATTGCGCAAGAGGAATGCTTTTGTAGAGCTTAAGAAAATAGTGCACGAATACCCTACATGCTGGCGTTCACATCATAAGCTTGTCTGGCTTGCGCGCAAAGAGTACTTTCTAAGAACGGATAAAATAAATTGCAAGGTACTGAAAGCCGCTGAAAAAATCGAATGCTATTTTAACGAGCCCAAGAACCGTTTCATCGCCTTTCTGAAAGAAGGTAAACCGTGGTGCATATCGCGTGAACGTGTTTGGGGAACCCCTTTACCCATTTGGACCTGCGAAAAATGTAGTAGCAAAAGGCTAATTGCCAGTAGAGAAGAGCTTGTGAAAAGTGCGTTAGAGAAGGTTCCAGGTGATTTCGAGTTGCATAAACCATGGGTTGACAACGTCACGTTGAAGTGTGAAAAGTGTAACGGTGTGATGCGAAGGGAAGATTATGTTTTGGACACTTGGCACAATAGCGGCGCTTCAACTTATGCGAGATTCACAAATGAAGAATACAAGCGTTTCGTACCTGTTGATTTTCTTACAGAGGGGATTGACCAGACTCGAGGTTGGGCTAACTCGCTTTTGTTAGAGCATGTAATATTTTCAGGTAAGCCGGAAGCGCCTTACCGTGCTTTCTTATTCCAAGGCTTAACTCAGGACGCAAAAGGCAGGAAGATGAGCAAGAGCCTTGGGAACATAGTGGAGACAAACAAATTATTGGCTGAGACATCAGCAGACCTATGTAGATTCTATATGATGCGCAAATGTCCTGCTATTGACTTCATGAACTTTGATATGCAAGAATTGAAACGCCGTTCTTATCAAGTGCTCTCTACACTTTACCATTTAAGCCGATTTTTCCTGCAAAACGCTGAGTTCGACAATTTCAAACCAGAAAACTATAGATTTACGGGAAATGAAATATCATGGAATGATAAACCTGTTATCTTGAAGCCTGAAGATAAATGGGTGCTTTCAAAGCTGCAAAAAACTATAGAAGTGTTTACCAAAAAGCTTGAAAGATGTGAGTTTAACGTTGCTATGGCGGTTCTAGAGAACTTTGTGATTGAAACGTTAAGTAGACTATATGTGCCAATGATACGAAAAGAACTATGGACGGATGAATCAGAAACTCTTGAAAGGAGACAGACAGTCTATTCAATATTACATTATACTCTGAAGAATGTGACGTTGCTTCATAACCCTGTCACTCCTTACCTCAGTGAATACCTATACCAAAAAGTATACAGGAAATTTGAGCCTAAACTTGCAGAATCAATTAACTTTGAGTATTGGCCTGAACCAGATGAGAAAATGCGGGATAAAGAAATAGAAGAACAGTTTGAATTCTTATTTGATACTGTTTCTTTAGTATACTCTGCAAGGCAACAAGCAAAACTGAAACGAAGGTGGCCTCTTGCATTTTTAGAACTAATCAATGTTAAAGCTGTTGGATATGAAGCGCATGTTCCAGATTATGTTGAAAGTGAAAACTGGGGTTCAGCCACTGAAGGCAGTATTTGCGTTTTTGTGAGCGGAAAGCGTGACCATAAATTGCTGGGTGAAGGCATAATGCGTGATTTAGCCCGCCGCATTCAAACCCTAAGAAAGGATTTAGGTTATATGCCCACAGATATTCTGGACTCTGTCCACATAGCTGAGCTCGATCAGGAGAGTATAGGGCTTTTGCAGTCATACTTGGAAGAGATGGCTGACCTAGTCCGCGCAAGAAAAGTGTATTTGCATAAAAAACGCAGTGAAATCGATATTAAATGGCATGTATCAAAACTGGATGACAAACAAATATTTATCAGTATTCATTAGACACCCTGTTTTCTAATGCAACCAAAACGCTTTATTCTTGAGTCACGGTTCTAATTCAGAAGTAACGATTTGGAAGGGCCGATAGATCAGTCTGGTATGATCGCCGCGTTCGCAACGCGGAAGTCGGGGGTTCAAATCCCCCTCGGTCCATCTTACATGATTGTATAAGAACTGCGTGATAACTAATTATCGTCTACTTGGAAAAAAGGCTAGAAAAAAATATGGTTAATAGTATTTTCTGGAGAAGATTTTGTTCCATCCGCAAACAATGCATTGTGCGGATCCCTTTTTGACATCAAAAGCAAGTTTTCTGCTGCAAACGGGGCATTTCAATTCAAAAAAGCCTCCCTTCATCACGGAAATAATTTGAAGCCGCGAAGTTTACGTTTTTTTTAATACCCATGATTTTTCGAGCATTGGGTTTAGGGTCTATGATTAATATGAATTATGAGTTTGAAATTATTATTATGGCTACAACTGTCAAATTCTTTTACCGATTGCCTTTTTAGGAAAAGAGAATGAAGAAAGTTGATACTATTTTTGATAGTCTTTTATTGGTGCGAGTGGTATCGTAAAAGTTTCTGTGACGCCTTCTATTAGGCGGAGTTTGTCTGAAACAAATTGTAAGGCTATGGCATTTGTAACTGCCTCGAATAAAACAGCGAAATCCCATTGCCCAAAAACTTGGTATGCTTCCTCAAGTTTTATGCCTTCCAATGGTCTTTCGCTGAATTGCATAAGAGGTTCATAGAGTTTCGCCGCCATGTTGGGGCTGAGTTTAATCATCACTAGATATTTCTGGACTGTTTTTTCCATGGCAAACATCTACGAACAGTTTATGGTGATATCTCCTAAAAAATGTGACGCTTTTTTATATAGGTTATATTATGAGCTAGTTTTAGCTAGTTTTACTGAGGACGTTATTGAAGAAATGAAAAGCCAAATTGGAAAATGAATTGTGGTATTAGCTATGTTTCTACTCCGGTTTTTTTCAGTTGTGGTGCAGTTGTGGATACCTCTGGGAGCTGAGCTTTTAGTTTGTTTTCTGCTGCTGTTTCTGCATCCTGCAATATCTTATTTGCTTCCAAGCTTGCCTTGCAAATATTAACTTGCATTCCAGTTTCATGATGGGTGGTAGAAACGATATCTGTCATTAAAGTGCCAATGCTTTCCAGTTCGTGACCTGCCTCTGGAAAAATATTTGACATTCCAACTCGGATGTTGTTAAGTACTCCTGCGGCTGGAGCCAGAACCGTCACCACATCTCCTAATTCTGAAACTGTGCTAAGACGCAAAGATACACTTTCTAATGCCAGAGAGGAGTGCATCAGCATCTTCTCGACTTTGCGAATTTCTGCGAGTTCGCCAGCTAGAACATTGGCTCGCATGGAATCTCTATTTGAAAGCGCTTTAACAATGCGTTTAAATAAAGCAGTATCTCGTTTTTCGAAGCGACTTTGAGCATTAGTCAGTTTTTGCTTCTGAATTTCTATCCGTTGCAGAACGGTTCTAATTTGTTTTTTTAAACCTACGGACGCTTTTCCAGAATTCTTAATTTTCGAGAAAAATGAAGACGGCTGTTTCTTTTCCTTCCATTTAACAATGAAATCGTCAGCCAAAACAGTCTTTCTCTCCTATATGTACACTAGACACGTTTTAGGTGTTAATCACATAAAAAAATGATTTAGTTAGCAATCTAAAATTTGCTTTGCTAGAATATCCAATTTAATTTTTTCATTTTAAAACTATAAACATTTTGGCTCTTGATATTAAGTGCTTATTAAAAGGATTAATGATACCAAGACAAACCTGCATTTAAAGGTAAACGATATTGATGTTAACTCTAAACATAATGATGCTAAAAAAGCGTTTTTTGCTCGACTGAAATTAATATAATTCTTATTAGGTTTTAGGTATATTAAAAATTCATTCCTAATGAACGAGTCAATTTTCATCAGTCTAATTTCTCAGCTTTAAAACCGATTATCTTGTGACAATTCATACATCTGGTCAAAACAATTTTAAATCCGTTCAGTATGTCAAAGCGAGTTTGAGAGTAATGACCTTGCTTCCCATGGTTGCAAGTAACTTGACAAATAGAGACCAATCTTTCTTTTTCCATTCTCCCTTCCTAAGTCTCATATTTTGCAATTAGCAAGTAATTAACTGTTATGAAAGAATCTTCTATTGGTCAAGTAATAATTTTTTTGTTATAGAATGGCATTATAACCTAATTTGTACGAGTTCGTTAATTTAGTTCTAACACTTATTCGATCTCTTAGAATAAAAGCAAATAAAGATTTACAGCTGTAACGTCATAGCAGCTCTGTTCTATGTTATTGGAAAATAAAGTTGAGAATTTTGCGTTTTTCTTGCAAGGAATCAACAATTAGTTCTGGTTTTGCCTTTCGCAGTTCTTTTTTGGAGTAAGCTCCCATGGGAATTGCTATTACGGCCATTGTCGCTTTTTTTGCAGCTTCAACGCCGAAAATTGAGTCTTCAACAACCACGCATTCTCTTGGTTTGCACTTCAGTTTTGTCGCGCATTTGAGAAAGATTTCAGGATGGGGTTTGGAATTGGCGATATCATCGGCTGTTATTATGGCGTTAAAAAACCTCTGTATGTTCTTTGTTTTTAGCATATGATAGATTATCTCTCGGTTGTTCATGGAAGCCAAGCCTACCCTAATCTTGCCTAGTAATGTTTCAAGTAGTTCTACTGCTCCTCTAAGTAGTTTAACTTCATTGCTCATTTCGATTTCGTTTTGAATTTTCTTCTGTACAAGGTTTTCTATTTGTGTTTCGTTAAAACTTGTTTTAGAAACGCGGAAAATTTCTCTAAAGGTTTCTGTTGCACCAACTCCGATAAGTCGCCTAATGAATTCACTACTCATCTTGTGATTGAATGTGGCGAGAGCTTTTTGGAATGATGCAACTACAATTTGGTGACTGTCAACAAGGGTCCCGTCCCAATCGAATATAACCGCTTCAAACATTTTAGAATCAGGTTGAGTCTTGGTTACTCCGAGTCTATGCCCAGCTCTTCTCGGATTATTTGACTTTTCTTAGCTGCTTCCTTAACTGCACGCATTAGAGCCTGTCTTATCGAGCTTCCTTCAAGCTCGTATATGGCTTCGATTGTTGTCCCACCTGGAGTTGTAACCATATCCTTTACTTGTGCCGGATGCTCTTGTAGATCAAGTACAAGTTTTCCTGTTCCTAGGACTGTTTGTGCCGCGCCGTACAAAGCCACTTTCCGAGGTAAGCCAACTTTCAATCCAGCATACATCAGTGCTTCAATTATTATAGAAATATATCCGGGTCCGCTACCAGTCAACGCAGTTACGGCGTCCATATATTTTTCGTCAATTTCCTTACATACGCCCATACGTTTTAGAAGAGATTTAATTTTCTCTTTATCTTGTTTGGTAACATTTTCTCCACAACAGTAGGCTGTGTAAGATGCTTGGACTAAAGCGGCTACATTTGGCATAATTCTAACTATTTTTGCTTGAGGAATGAATTTTTTCAAGTATTTCAATGGAACAGTAGCGGCTATGGAGATTACCAATTTATCTTTTACCTTGCTGTTGATTTGCATTAGAACAGTTTTCACGCTGGTTGGTTTTACACAGATGAAAACAATGTCAGCCTCTCTTGCGGCTTTTCTGCTATCGGTACTAACAGCAATGCCAAGTTTCTCTTTTTCTTTCAATTTTTCAGGTTTAATATCAACAGCGGTAATTCTTCCAGCATAACCACTTTTCAATAGGCTTGTCACTATGGCTCCACCCATCATACCCGCTCCTATGACAGCGATTTTATCGTTCATTAGACTATCCTCTTTGCTTTAACTACATTATATCTGCTCTTAACTTTTATTGTCCAATCTCTGTTTATTAATCTAAAAATCAATTAAATAAGTCGCAGGTGCTTAACTATTTCGCGTCAGCTTTTACATGATTATGGCTTAACTTTAAACAAAGTCTATGAATACCCCGCTTTCCCAGTTAAGGATGTCTATGAGAAGATTTACTATTGGAACCAAACGATCACTTCTGATTAAGGTGTCCTTACTCCGATTTTCTCATTTCTCGTTTTCCGTTACTTTTTGAAGTAGCCGTTGCATAGTTAAGGCAGATGCATCGGTTTTGATAGCTCGGGAGTTGAAGTGAGTTGGGACAGCTTGAAATCCATTCTCATGGAGCTTCTTTAGCATTAAAGAAACTGATGGCACTCGAACAGATAATTTATCGCTTATTTGATCAATTACATAATATGTTGTTGGAGCTTTTGCCTCTTCTCTTGCCAGAGATAAAAGCCTAGTGATCTTTCTGCTGTTTCGTAATGCAGTTTCTCTGTTTTTTTCAAGCATTCTATCGCAGAATTGATGTTCAATAATTTTTCCCAGCCATAATGGTCCAGCCCAACTCATTTTTGAGCCACACTCTGGACATCTTTGGAAGAAACTCGCTGAAAACGTGCTTGCAGGTTCTCTGTGAAAACAGCTGAAGCAGTGAAGCATATAACCAATTTCTTTGATGCTTACATCAGCTTTTTTTGCACCATAGCTAATTTGCGTGTAAACTCGAATGTAATGATCTGAGGAGTGGCTGAAAATAAATCGTACTCCGATGTCTTGTTTCGCTGCAACTGTGGCTATATATCCTGCTAAGATCCTTACTGCAAGTTCGTGGCAGTATTCTGAACGAAGGGGTTTTCCTCCGTATTTTCTCATGCAAGCTTTAGGATGAATACCGCACAAAGGCGCAAGGTCGGTTGCAGTTGAGGCTAGGAGACCAGTATTACGAAGTGCGCGTATGGCTGAATCCAAGTATGGCACGGGTGAACCAAAGGGATCAACATCCACTATGTCGAATCTTCTATGAGGTGCACCGTGACAGCTTAAAAGACAATTGGCATCTTTGTGTTTGACTGTTACAAGGTCTTGCAATCTGTTCAAGTTAACATTGTGCTTTGCAAGTCTGAAAGAGCTTTCGTTTATGTCACAAGTCACAACCTTTTTGACGGAACGAATTTCAGCTGCAAAACGGATTCCTCTAATACCAGAACCAGTCAATGGGTCACAAATAGACATTTGCCTTTCGACAAGCTGTTGATAAGCTTGGAAAGCCAAGACAGATAAATCTCGGTTAAATTCCATAACTGGATTATAGAATACAGGAGCCTTAGAGGGCGCGTAGTCACAAGGTTGCTTTTTGAAAGCTTGAAGCTTTGGAACTAATACTCTCACTTTGCCTTCGTTAATTTCCTCGGTTGGAAAATCCGCTTCAAATTTTGGTTCTATCATATTTATTTTCCTTTAATGCGGGTATGAGAAGAAATTTATCTACATATTAGACTTCTGGTCTAGCGGGATTTGAATGCAATGCAAAAACGAGTTCTTCTTCTTACGGGAAATCCCGGCATTGGAAAAACCACTGTACTAATGAAAACGATTAGCACATTAAAAGAAAACGGCTACGGTATTGGTGGTATGTTAAGCAGTGAAGTTCGGAAAGGTGGAACACGGATAGGTTTTAAAATATTGGATTTGAATAGTGGTAAAAGTGGATGGCTATCGCATACAAACCAAGAAAAGGGTCCTAAAATCGGCAAATACCGTGTTAACTTGGAAAACGTGACAAGAATAGGCGCTCAAGCCATAACCTATGCTATATCTAACTGCTGTGTTGTTATCATCGATGAAATTGGACCTATGGAGTTATGTTCCTCAAATTTTAGAGATTCAGTCTATAAAGCATTAGATAGTGGTAAGATTATATTAGCTGTAATACACTTGAAGACAAATGACAAGCTCGTTAAGGAAGTCAAAACCCGCAATAACTCAGAAAGCTTCCTAGTTACGCAAGAAAATAGGGAAACTTTGTCTGAATTAGTATCCCAAAAAACACTCGAAGCCCTTAGAGCGATAAGCAAATACTAGTTAAAAATTATTAAACTCTAAACTTTTATAGCCAACAATTCCAATAGCTCACTTTCGAGGCATTATATATGCTTGTGGCTGGCGTTGATGAGGCAGGTCGGGGTTGCATAATTGGTCCTCTAGTTATAGCTGGAGTCTTAATGAAGGAGCAGAAGCTACCCATTCTACGTCGGCTTGGTGTAGTTGATTCAAAACTTCTTTCCCCCAAAAAAAGGGAGGTGCTCTTCAGCGAAATCATATTACTAGCCGAAAACCATCACATCATTAAGCTATTGCCCCACCAAATTGATCGTGTAGTTGAATCTAACATAAAACTGCATAAACTAAACAGACTTGAAGCCCAGACTATGACTCAGATAATCAATATTTTGAATCCATCTGAAGTTTATGTTGATGCTGCCGATGTTCTTGAAAAACGTTTCAAGCAGCATATCCAGGAAGGATTAACTGTGAGAGTAAAAATAGTTGCGCGACATAAGGCTGATAAAATTTATCCGATTGTTTCTGCAGCTTCCATAATAGCTAAGGTGGAACGCGATAGGGAAATTGAGGCCTTAAAAAAAACTTATGGTGATTTTGGCAGTGGATATTTATCAGATAAAAAAACACTGAAGTTCTTAAGGCAATGGTTAGAAATTTATTTCGATTATCCTGATTGCGTTAGAAAATCTTGGAAAACCGCAAAACGCTTCAGAAGCGAAAAGGGTACGGTCCAAAAGAAATTAGTTTAGGCTGTAGTAACGAGGTCTTCTGATGCATGTAAGGAGGATAATTCCTCCAAGCAAATGCAGGATACGGCTTTGTTCGAGAACCTAGATTTTTCAGTAATTAGCACTGGATGAGCTTGAATAACAGTACACAAGCTTATAATTTCTTCAATTCTTTTATCCAAGCTCCTATCGTTTCCAGCAGCAACACTGCCAATTATCACACGCCTATTTTTTGGAATATTTATTATGAAATCAAAAGGCGCTCTGTATACGGGAGAAATGTCATAGTGAGCAAAATTTTTAAAAACTTTTTGGAGAAGAATCTCTCGGATAAACGCGTGTCGCGCTTTCATAAGGCATAACTGATATTTTTTCACTTTTTTTTCGAGAATGTTTATTGGTTTTGCAACTGGAACACCTAGGGTTTTGGCTAGCTTATAAGCTGATTTTACTGAAGCTTTTGCCATACCTCTTTCATAACCGTAGAGAGTCCTACGAGAGACACCAATCATAATAGCAAGTTTGCCAATAGAAAGGCCTAATTCTTTTCTTCGTTTCTCAACAAGTTGTCCGTCAACTTCAACGGAGTAACCGCCGGGACCGGCATAAATCAGCGGGTTCGCTGTTTCAAGCGCTATATTTCGAATAGTTTTCTCAGTAACCACAAAAATGCCGTTCCGTGAATATACAGTATCATCTTCCAAAGGCTTACCATGGGTTTGTTGACTAATTAACAAAGGAGCAGCAGAAACTCGATTAGCAATCACCTTTAATTCTCGAGCACTATGAGGCGAAAATGCATCTACATCTGAACTTATTTTAATTAAAACAGCCGTATTGTTCTTCCGAGCTGCAAAATCAAAACAACTCTGACGCGAACAACATACTTGGGAAACTTGGAAGCCGGCTTCTTTTAACGTAACCCCTAGGTGGATTACGTTCTCCATTTCCCAATGATTCATCGGCTGTCACTGTCTAATATCCTCTATAATGAAAAATATAAACCATGCTCTACAATATTCACTATGTAGTAGTTTTTTTATCTTAACTACCTTAAAGTGTGAAAAGAAAAAAAGGGATTAACCCCTTATGGGGCTACATCAGCTGTTAATTCAGGCGCCGGAAAAAGCACGTATTCACCTCTAGATTGGTCTAAACCAAACAAGTATTTGGCTTTCCACAATCCGTCGTAGTATCTGCCGATGAAAAACTCGCCATTGTAGAATCCAGCAAAGATTCCCTTACCGTATATACCCCAGCAATGTTTGCCCAAGTTATCTGTACCTGCGAACCTACCATTGCCATAGATTCCCCACATAACATGTGCGCCATCGGAAGTCCACATTATAAATCTGCGCCTTATGGGATAGATACTGCTTTCTGCTTCTTCAAATGTTTCAGGGGTTAATTCCTTCAGTTGCTCTTCATTTTCAACAATTTCGGTTGAAATCGCAATGCTATCATCAACTGCAACTTCTTCCTTAACTTCAGTGGTCTCTTCAGGGTTCAGCTTCTCTACCGCTTCCATGTTATTCAGTTTAATAGCAGATGTATTTGCAGCATAAGTTGCACCCATTACTAGATTTGCTGCGAGAACTACTAGCATTAGTGCAGCGACTGCAGCGATTGATACTTTTATTTTTTTCTGCATCTTTTATCCTCACCACCCAATTGTCATACAAATACTTTAGGAAACCCGTGAAAAAAATTGAAAAAACTCTTCCAAATCGCAAATAAACCCTAATTTAGCCTTAAAAACAATAAACTGCAACCTACTTTTTCATGTATTTCTTTCTAATAGAAATGATATTCTGTCTTCTTGATTTTTTTATATCAACTATTTCCATTTTCTCTAATCTTTTGAGAAGACGCCAAGTGGTCGTTCTCGGCAGGTTCAGTTTTTCATAAAGTTCCGCCTCAAAAGCAGTTCCGTTTTTTTCAGCTAGAAAATGTATTACTTGCACTTCCTCCTGTCGCAAGTGCTTCTCCTTTTTAAGCAACTTAGTAACGTCTACTTCTTCTACACACACTCTTGGTTTGCTTGACGTTTTTCTACGTCTTAAAAACCAAATGGCAAAAGCAATGGACGCAATGACTGGCAAAGACGCTATGACTATTGGTTGCCATATTTCAAGATCTTGGCTCCGACTGTAGAAAACATGTTCGGAGACATAAATGATTTCTATGATTCCAGGAGGCATAACTATCGCAACTTGTCCATCTGCGCTTTCAATGAGTTCAGGTACGTTGTTGAGGCTTATGATTGAAACATCTTCTGGAAGCTTAATAGTAGCATTTATTGACGCTTCTGCGTTTAGCGTCCAATATTTGCCTTTTTTTGATGTTAAGTCGGAAGTGAAATACGAAATTTGAATTTGGTTAGCGCCAAGACTATGAATAAATGCTTCGCTTTCTGCTATGGTATAAGTTAATGGAAGGTTTTTTTCATCGTTAATAATAATTTGATCAAAAGTCTCCCCGAGCAAAGTAATGTTGATTGATGGGTAGGTTTGATTAATCTCTAATTCATAACTAACTAAGACGTATCCATCAAGATATGTTGTAAGCGCTAACGTTTCTGATATAATGGGGTTGATTGCTAAGGCTGAGGGGGTAAGTGAAATAAATAATAGGAGCAATGCTCCTAAAATCGCACAAATACCTTTACCTTTCACCTTCATCCTGTCTCCAAACGTCTGGTTGTATTTCTCTAAACTATTCACGATGCTTACGCTTATCAAGTAAGACTGTTATCTTCGGATTTGAGTCTTTAGGGAGAGACGCTGGAAACCTCGTTTGCTGCATCATCAATTGAAGATACTGAAGGCTTTAGAAGTTCAACTGCTTCGTCTTCACTCTCTTTGGATTTAGCAAGTTCACTGAATGTTTCGTCAAAACGCTTTTCTTCTAAATACTCTTCAGCAGTTTCAAGGCTCGCTTCAGCATTGTCCACAGCAACTAGTGAAGCCTCATTTGAGACCGCTTCAGCGGTTTTTCTTATTGCATCAAGCCGATCATGCGTTTTGTCTATATAAGTGGCTACCCTTTGAATTTTCAAGTTATCCGCAAAGTTGCTGATAACATTTATTGTTTGGATGCCAATTGCTTTTGCTTCATCAAGATTCTCTGAAGCCATTTCAAAATGCTTTTGCTCTATATTGGTTGACGCCGTTTCCAACAGATTCCTTATTGTTTGAATCATATTTTCCAGATTGGTAGTATTGTATCCCACAGAAGTAGCAAAACGTGTTAGGTTTTCAATTCTCTCCAGCTGTTCACAATATCTATTTATAGAGCTTTTTAATTGAACAATCCTTTCAAGGTTCAGATCAGCTTCAGTTTGTTGCCAAGGAATGACTTCACTAATTATTCGCATCGTCTCTTTCAACTTTTGAAGGGCTTGAATTATTTTGATGTTCGCTTCAGAATAATTACCTGCTTTTAATAGGATTTCAGATTCTTCAGCGAGAACAAGCGCTTGATTGTATTCATACTGACTAGCTTGTGGGATAGTTTCTCCATCTGCTTTGAGCTGTTGAAAGATGCTGGAGATACTTGCATTTGCGTTCTGTAATAACAAAAACAAGTCTTGAGTTTTTTCTGAGAGCGGTTGTTGAAGTGAGGCTTGGCTGGAAGATAGAACGAAAACAAAGAGCGTGACCACAACTAAAGGCAAGACGACAAGCCATTTAGACGCAGTTTTTAAGTACACAGTGGTCTACTCCACATATAGCTTTATGGTGTAGAGATATATGAGGAAACCCCTGAAAAAGAGTGAAAAACGCCGTTCAAATAGCAAAGAATCATTTTGACACATATTATGTCTTTCACGAATTTTTTTTCAATTAAAGCTTTTTTCTATTTTTGTGCTACTATCATAGCATGTGCTTTGTCATAGGGTTCTAGCTTGACAATTTCTTTGACTCTAAAGCCGCGTTTTTTAAGAATTCTAGCTTCATGTTTGTATATAATATTGGGATCTTGGGTAACATCTATGCTTTGAGCTTTTACAGCAAGCATGGTCCACCCCGAAGGTTTGAGCAACATATCAGCGTTGTCTGCTAGGAGTTTGGCTTGTTCAGGTTGTGCTACATCGCAGTAAATGCAGTCAACTTTTGTTGGGAAGAATATTGCGTATTTTTCTGGAAAACGTGCATCTTCAAGAAAAGGTGACATGTTCAGCCTGTATGCTGCAACGTTATTGACTAATTCTCTTAAGGACCGTGAAGCAAATTCAACGCAGTAAACGTGACCTTCGTCGCCAACTATATCTGAGACATGGCTTGGCGTAGTTCCAGATGCAGCCCCTAAGTATAGAACTCGACTGCCTGCAGCTATTGGCACTATTTGCACACCTTTGATTATTGCCGCCGCTAGTTTGCTTCTAAAAGCATCCCAAATTCGGAACTCAACTTTTCTGAAGCTTATAAGACGCTCGCCATAAATAGACCGGCCTGGCACCAAGTTACGTGTAGCTAGTCTTTGTGAACCATCCTCGAGAATGGCTTGATAGACCTCTGAGAACTTCGGGTGTGGCCTAACCTTGCCGCGCACGTCTATTCTTTCTCCGTTTCTTTTCTCTCCGTCGCTGGTCCCGTCTTTTAGGTTTTTGCGTTTTTCGAACTCGATCTTCTGATACCGACAATTTTTCTCTCGGTGGAGGCGGCTCCTTGTATTTTTCGCGAATTTCCTTCAGTCTCTTTTCTATATCAGACTTCAATGCTTCCCCTATATACTTGCCTCCGAAGGCATCAGTTCGCGCGGCAATTGCTGCTTTCCCAGCGATAACTCTTGCAATTTTGCCTCTCTGCCACCTTTTAGCATCATGTAATAATGTGTGCTGGAAGATTAACCCATGTTTGGGTGGTCTTGATCCAGTTTTTAACGAGCGGAATAATGCCTTTTCGGCACCTAAAACTTGAATCGTACTGGCTGGCTTCATAGCTAGATTCTGTAGGCTGCCAGCAATAGCGATTAATCGTGCACCTAGAAGTGCACCAACTACTGCTTTTGTGTTGGGTGCTACTTCTTCCATGGTTTTGTTAATGTATATGTCTATATTTTTCCGCAGCCCGTACATTTCAAGTACATTTCTGCCTAGAGCTTGAATTTCCCTTAAGTCATCTGCTGAGATGTCAGCGCCCATGGAATTTTTCGCCACAGTGCATATATTTTCTGCTTTGGTTTTTGGAACAGACTCGTTCTCGAGAACCTCAATCGTGAAATTGTCTTTATAACCTATATTTATTATGAGACGCGCGTAGGTTTCATGCTTCTCGATTAATCGGTCAAGTTCTGGAAAGTGAATACCATACCACTCTCGAAGACGCCCTATGAACAGATTAGCAGTCTTGTCTAAATCATCAAGTGTTTGAATAGCCTGCGAGATCACTAAATCTCTATTTTCGGTAACACTTTTGACTCGTAGTTTCGCGAGTTCTATGCTGACATTATGATTCCAAAAATCCAGCTCTTTTTCATCTTTTGCGAAGCACTTTTCAACCGCAATTTGTTTCGCATGAGCTCGAAAAAATTCTACCTCAGTTGGCTTCAAGACCTCTATTTTAGCATCAAGTTCTTTTTTTGCTATTTCAGCAATGTTTGCGTTTTCAAAAACAAATGTATCATACCCCTTCTTCTGGAGTATGCTGATTAGGGCTAAAGTTTCGTTTGAGATTTTTCCACATTCAGCCTTAAATATGCTTTTAGCAGCATCTTGAGGTTTTTTGGCAAATAACACTTTCTCAATTAAGCTTTTTTGCTCATCAAAAGCTGCAACTCCGAAAGTGAACCGAATTATTATTGCTTTCACGGTTTTTGTGCCCCCTTACATGCTAACTATTAATCATCTTAATAAATTGTTACGACAAGCTGCAATTCTAATACTAATAAATATCTTTGTTTGATTCGTGAAACCAATTGGGGTAAGTTTGTAATTAGGGATTATGCAGGTTGTAGCCTTTGAATAGTTAACCTTTAAACTCCTGCTTGCTTATTAGGTACTGCACTTTGAGGGGGAAAGGCAAATGGTTAAATTTGCGCGTCGTGAACGTGGCGTTAAAGTATTAAAAGCTGTTTCATCACCTCTCAGGCTGAAGATTCTAAACTTGGTTTTTGACAAAAGCTCCCTCTCCTATACTGAGTTGATGAACTCTTTGAATATGAATCCTAGTAGAGACGCTGGAAGGTTTGCTTATCACCTCAAATTCTTGCTAAAAGCGGATTTGCTTGAAGCTGATACTGAATCTAAAAAGTATGTCCTAACAGAATTAGGCAAAATGGTACTTGATATTGCAGATCGCGTTGAAAAAAAAGCGGATAAACCTCGTGGAATGTTAGTGCGCACTTCTCATTTCACATTAGAAGAGTTTGACGCCAATAAGATTGCAAACTCGCTAATAAAAGAAGCCAAAGTTCCCCCTGAGCTCGCAAAAAAAGCTGCTAAGGAAACAGAGAAACGTCTGCGTAAATCAAAAACGAAATACCTAACAGCTCCGTTGATCAGGGAAGTTGTAAACACAATTCTGATTGAGAAAGGATTTGAAGATTTTCGGCATAAGCTCACCAGTCTAATTAGTGCTAAGGATACAGGGCGAGATTCGGCAACTATCCTTTCTAAAGCGGGAAAAAATGTGCTCAGCGAATATACTCTTTTGAACGTTTTTCCAAGAGATATATCCGATGCTCATATTTCTGGGGCTATTCATGTGACGGCCTTAGGAACGTGGATCTTAAGACCTCACGAAGTTATGCATGACTTGCGATTTTTCCTGAAACATGGTTTAAAAAAGGTTAGTCCGCTTCAGCTTTTTTCAGAGCCACCTCATAGTTTTGAATCTGCATTATCCACCATATTTAGCGTTCTTTTATACACTAACAGAGAAACTGACATGCAAACCTGCAATTTTTTCAATGTATTTCTAGCGCCTTTTATGAAAGACGCTGATGTAGTAGCTGTGAAAGCAAAAAAAGCTATTGGTCCCCATGGGAAGATATGCGGTAAGTATGGAGATTTTGCTGAAGAAAGTCAACTGTTGGCTACTCTAATCATCGACCTGTTTATTGAAGAAAGCAGTTCAAAACCGCTTCTCAATCCAAAACTTGTTCTTAAAATCAATAAAGAAGCATTGAAAGACCAAAAAGGAGCAAAAGCACCAGTCTTTTCTAGTTTTGGATGCAAACTTGAGGCAGATTTGACTGGTGATTGGGAAACGGATACTTTACGAACAGGCTGCCTTGGAATGGTAACGGTTAATCTTCCTCGAGTTGTACAGGAGAGTGAGAAAGACAGTAACAAATTTTTTGAAATTCTAAAGGAACGATTTGAAATGGCAGCACGCGCTTTGAAAATTAAGTATCGTGCTATCAAACAATACGGCAAATACTTGTTTCCATTCTTAACGCAAAAGTTGAATGGTGACATATATTTTCGAATTGAGTACTGTTCTCGAATAGTTAATTTTGCTGGGTTTAAGGAAGCAGTTGAAAGCTTTTGTGGAAACTCCTTGAGCAGCGAGGACACGATCAATTTCGCGGAAAAATTGGTTAAGAACTTGCTAGTTTTTAAACGCAAACTAAGCAGAAGGTATGGAAAACGTTTGTTCCCCAGTATACTTTGCAGCCTTGAATCATCAGTGAAATTAGCGCAATTAGATATTGAAAAGTATGGTGTTGCAAAAGTAAAGTTTTCAGGGACTAGGGAGAAACCTTTCTATTCGACAACTAGACGCTTGAATCTTGAACTTGGTGATTTTCCATATATTTCTTCTGAACAACTTGAGCTTGAGCAAAAACTGAAAGGCTTGAGTGTTGGAGGAAATTTGAGCATAATAGAATTGAGTGATAATGAATTTCACCCTATGCAGCTTATGAAGTTAACTGAGCACTTAGTTAGGAATGAGTTTGTGGAGTTCTTTACTTATAATCGAGTATCTACTTATTGCGACAGCTGCAGAAAAAGTTGGTTTGGAGTCTTGCATAAGTGTCCATCATGCGGGTCTATGAGCACATTAACAAAATTTGACCGCTTCACTTCAACATGAAATAGGGATTATTTGACAGCGCCTAGAACCAAAGATAAAAGAGTCATTCTAACAACGATGCCATTCCTGATTTGCTGGAAGTAACGTGCCTGAGGTGTACTATCAATTTCATAGGCAATTTCGTCTATGCGTGGAAGTGGATGTAAAATAATCATATCTTTCTTAGCTTTTTTCAGTGTTTTCAAATCAATTCTGTAAGTGCCTTTGACTTTAGCGTATTCTGCTGGGTCTGGAAACCGTTCTTTTTGTATTCTAGTGACATACAAGACGTCTAGTTGTGGGATGATTTTTTCCAGATTTGCATCTTCTGATATTGAGATTTTGTTTTTTATGGTGCGAATGACTCCGTGTCGCATTCTCAAGGTTTCAGGTGAAATCAAGAATAATTCAATATCGTAGAGTGAAAGGGCACATGCGAGAGAATGAACAGTTCGTCCATATCGAAGATCGCCTATTAGCGCAATTTTTAAACCATCGATTTTCCCTTTCTCTTTCTGTATAGTGTACAAGTCCATTAAGGCTTGAGTAGGATGCTCTTCGGCACCGCTACCAGCATTTAGTATGGGTATTTTGGAAAATTCAGCAGCAAGTTTCGCAGCTCCCTCAAGAGGATGACGTAAAACTATTATGTCCGAGTAATTCTCTACAGTTCTTATGGTGTCAGCGAGGTTTTCTCCTTTCCTGACAGAAGTTATCTCGGCTTCGGCGAAGCCTATAGTGGATCCACCGAGCTTGAGCATTGCAGCCTCAAAACTTAGCCGCGTTCTAGTGCTAGGTTCAAAAAATAAGCTGGCTAGGATTTTCCCCTTAAGCATGTCAGAGCTTTTTTTGGCTCGGGGTTCCATGGTGTGGCTGATTTTCATAATATAATTTATTTCATCTCGGGAAAAATCTTCGATTGAGATTATATCTCTTCCTTTGAACTGCAAGCTGTACACCACAGACAAGAAAGTCGTTAACTGATAAATAACACTTTTTATACGTAGAAACGATTTTTTTTCTGCTGGAATGGTAGTTTAATTAGCTATTATTTACGTGTAATCTTGAGTAAAATCTGAGTAAATTGGATTAAGTATTCTCCAGTCATTTTGGTTTGTGGCGTTGAACTGAATAGAATAACATTGGAAATACTAGTTTTTTGGTAGCGGTTAAAAGTTGTCTATAGCGCAAAGAAAGTTCTTCACCGAAGTAGCAGCGCTGGTTGACAAAACAGTTGTTGTAACAACCACTACTGGGAAGATCTTTACCGGTACACTAATTGGCATAAACCCCGATAGCTTAAGTCTTTGCATGGCTGAGGCAAAGGATGAAAAAGGACAAATATCCCATAGAGTATTTTTGCCTGGGAATGTAGTTGCCCAAGTATCTAGCACAGAAAAGCCTTTTGATTTAAAAGCTCTAGCTTCACGCCTCGAAAAAGTGTTTCCAACTATGGTTAAACTTTACGAGGACAAGGGCTTCATTTGGGTAATGGATAAAGTGAAACTTACTGAACAAGGCGTGATGGAAGGTTCTGGACCAGCAGCCGAGCGTGTTCAACGGGTATATGACCAGTTTGTCAGTGAACGCAAGAATTAGATAAACCAGCGCATCTGTTGCGCCTCTTTCTTCTTTTCTTCAGCAATGTCTTTAACCAATCCAAAGGATCCAAGAGCCTTCTTTGTTTTCTCTGCAGTCACTTCAATCTTTGACAAGTCAATATTCAGGTTCAAGTATTTTCCCATCGTATTTAAAGCATAACGGGTAGCTTTTGCATCTGGATACATTCCAGACGTTTCTACTAGAATAGAGAAGCCTTTTAATTTTCTAAGCTTTGCCATGCCTATCAGAATGCCTGCAATACCAAATATGTGACCCACCATCACTTTTGTCCCTAAATCTAGCGCCTCTTTCATGGTTTTTAGGTCTGTTGCTGCAGTGTAAATTCCTGGGATATTCTTAATTTCATCCTTTTTGAAGCCTCCAATAGAGATTA
>WOR8_10000766_pt1 | contig 33009 bp, 31 predicted proteins | sample DeeMarSeWOR38_10_FD_19890 | JGI IMG/M metagenome (IMG submission 19890) | reverse complement strand
CGGGCGGCGCTGCCGCGTTGATCAGGATGCCCGTCAGCATCATCCAGGTGTCGAAGTTGTTCGCCAGCATCGGCTGGATGTCGATCGAGCCGGTGTGCACGACGACGCCCTCGATACCCACCTTGAGTATGACGCCGCCCAGGAGATGCATAATCGCGTAGCGTATGCCCGCCCGCCGCGCCTCCGGCGTGCCGCCACACCAGACGACAACGGTCGAGAACAGCGCCATGAGCTCCCAGAAAAGGAACAGCGTTATCAGGTCGCCAGCAAAGCTGACGCCGATTGCACCCGCCGCGTAGGCATAGGCCGCCGACAGCTCGTACCACCTGGCCTGCCGGAACGCATACAGCCCGCCGACGAATGCCATCAGCGCGAAGATGGTCGCGAACAGCCGCCGGACCTCGCTGCCCTCGAGCGGTTCGATGCGGTAGTCGAGGAAGGCGACATCATAGGCGACGCCGTTCGGAACCTGCCAGATGAACCATAGCGTCACGAGTGGTGCTGCGAGCACGACGGCAGTGCGAAGGTGGCCGCGCGCCGGCCCGATCAACAGCGCGGCCACGACCATGAAGATCGCCGGGGGTATCAGCTCAAACATCGTCGCTCCCCCGGTCGTAATAGTCGTCGGGGCGCTTCAGCACGTAACCGAGGCCTTTTGCGAACAGCACCATCGCGAGGCAGGACAGGAAACCGAACGCGGCGCCGAACCCGAACCAGCCGTCGACGCCGAAGTACCCCTTGACGTAGATGAGCGCCTGCGCCAGCACGAGGGCGACGAGCACTGCGATGAATATCTTCCAGAGCAGCTTGATCGTTGCCGGCCGTGCCAGCCAGTGGTCCTGTTGTTGCGGTTCGTTCATGACAGGTTCTCGACAACCTGGCGCTCCAGCTCGAGCGTCGCACCATTGAAAAAGAAAAACGCAATCGTCAGGAAAGCGGTGATCGCGAGCGCCAGCACCGCCGGCCACGGCGCCTCGCCATGCGCCTTCGCCGGTGTTTCTTCTTCGGGCATGAACCAGGCCATGTAGATGATCGGCAGGAAGTAGGCGGCATTCAGTACCGTGCTCAGGATGATCGTCGCCAGCGCGACGTAATTGTCGTCCTGGAAAGCGCCAGCGAGTATGTACCACTTCGACACGAAACCACCGGTCGGCGGGACGCCGATCATGCTCAGCGCCCCGATTGTAAATGCGGTCATCGTGATCGGCATGCGCCGGCCGATTCCCTTGAGCTGGTGGATCTCGGTCTTCCTGGCCGCAACGTAGATGGCGCCCGCAGCGAAGAACAGCGTGATCTTGCCAAATGCGTGCGCAACCATGTGGATGGCCGCGCCGATCTCCGCGAGCGGCTTGAGTATCGCGGCCGCCATTACGACGTAGGAAAGCTGCGCGATTGTCGAATACGCCAGCAGCCGCTTCAGGTTCTGCTGCTGCAGCGCTACGACGCTGGCGGCGATGATCGTGAATGCCGCGGCGTACAGCAGCCAGTCACTCTCCGGCGCCGCGAACAGGAAATCGACGCCGAAGATGTACACGATGATCTTCGTGATCGTAAACACGCCCGCCTTGACGACCGCCACTGCATGCAGGAGCGCACTCACCGGCGTCGGCGCGACCATGGCGGCGGGCAGCCATCGATGCACCGGCATGACAGCGGCCTTGCCGACGCCAAACACGAACAGGCCGAGCAGCAGGCCGATTGCGGGCCCGTCGATGTGGCCCGCGAGAATGCCGCCCTGCACGAAGTCTCCGCTGTCCGCTACCGCGTAGGTCCAGATGATTGCCGGCAGGAACAGCCCGATCGACGTCGTCAGCAGGATGCCGAGATAGACGCGTGCCGAGCGCACCGTGTTGGCGTCGCCCTTGTGCGCAACCAGCGGGTACGTCGAGAGCGTAAGCATCTCGTAAAACAGGAACAGCGTGATCAGGTTACCCGCAAAGGCGACGCCCATCGTCGCGGCAAGCGATACGGCGAACATCACGTAGAAGCGCGTCTGGTTCTTCTCGTTGTTGCCCCGCATGTAGCCGATCGAGTACAGGGAGTTGACGATCCACAACCCCGACGCCAGGGCGGCGAACAGCATGCCGAGCGGCTCGACACGGAAGGCGATCTCCACGCCGGGCAACAGCTCCGTAACCGCCACGCCGGGACGCTCGCCTGCCATGACTGACGGCAGCAGGCTCCAGACCGTCGCCGCAAGCCCGCCCGCGGTGACAAGGGTCACCGTCTCGCGCAGGTTCGCACTGACGCGGCCCGCCAGCGCGATGCCGACCGCGCCAGCGAGCGGCAGCAACAGCGCCATCAGTATTGTCGACTGAGCACTCACGGCAGGTGACCCAGCAGTTCCGTCGCGGCATCACCGGCCAGCGTGAGCGGCAGCCCCGGCACGAGGCCGAAGTAGATATTGGCGGCGGCCGCCAGCCACAGGACCGCAACCAGTACCGGCGACACGCTTGCACTCGGGGCCGGCTCATCCTCCGCCTTTGCGAAGCAGGCCGCCTCGACGATGCGCCAGATGTATACAACCGCCATCAACGAACTCACCAGGATAATGACGACGAGCGGCAGTCCCGCGGCACCGATTTCCATGGCGGCGCTGATCAGGTACCACTTGCTGACGAACCCGGCCGTGCCGGGGATCCCGATCAGGCTCAGGCCCGCCACGACGAATGCGCCGAAGGTCCACGGCATGCGGCGCGCGATGCCTCTCAGGTCGTCGAGGCGCAGGCCGGCCGCGACCGTGGCGAACGAAGCGACGGCCAGGAACAGCGCGCCTTTCGCCAGCGCGTGATTGAAGATGTGCACGATGCCTGCCGTGAGCCCGGCTACCGTGACCAGGCTTGCGCCGAGCATCATGTAGCCGATTTGCGCAACCGAAGAGAACGCCAGCAGGCGCTTGACGTTCTTCTCGAACATGGCGACCGCAGAGCCCACCAGGATGCCGAGAATGGCCAGCGGCATCAGGTACGCGGTGAACTGGAATGCGTGCCCCGTCAGATTGTCCTGGAATACGAGGAAATCAAACCGCAGCAGGACATAGAGCGAGACTTTCGTGGAGCATGCCGCAAGGAACGCGGTCACCATGTGCGGCGCATAGGTGTATGCGTTGGGCAGCCAGACGTGCAGCGGGAATATTGCCGCCTTCAGCGCCAGGCCGACGGTGATGAACCCGGCGGCCGCGAGGATCGGACGCTGATCCGCGACGGCATGAATCCGGAATTCCATGTCGGCAAGATTGAGCGTACCGGTCATCATGTAGATGAGCCCGATGCCGATGAGATAGAAGGTCGCACCGATCGTACCCATGATCAGGTACTTGAAGACCGCGGGCAGCGCCCGCCGGTCCGTACCGCCCGCGACGAGCACGTAGCTCGCGAGGGACGAAATCTCCATGAACACGAAGATATTGAAGGCATCGGCGGCGACGACGATGCCCGACAACCCCGCCAGTGCGAGCAGCCAGGCGGCGTAAAAATACGGCTGTCGACCGACTTCGATCTGGCTGTCCAGGCTGTCGCGGCCGCCGACGAGCGCGAGCACCGAGGCGCCGGTTACGGCGAGCAGCAGCAAGGCGCTGAGCGCATCGACTTTGAGCTCGATGCCATACGGTGCCGGCCACGAGCCCATCAGGTAACCGACCGGACCGCTTTCGAGAACCGCCTGCACGAGCTGCACCGCAATCGCGAACGCGAGCACGCTCGCCGCGGTAGCGGCCGCCCATGCGAGACCACGGGGCCGCAACAGTACGACCAGCGATGCCACGAGCATCGGCACGACCACCTGCAGTGCCGGGAGATGCTGAGCCAGTGCGTTCACCGCTCGTCGATCTCCTGGATCTCATGCTCCTCGATCGAGCCGTATTCCTCCTTGACGCGCACGACGATGCCGAGGCCGAGCGCCGTCGTCGAGATGCCGACGACGATCGCGGTGAGAATCAGCACCTGCGGCAACGGATTCGAAAACACGGCGGCACCGGCCTCGGGGAAGATAGGAGCCGTGCCGCCTTCGACCTTGCCCATCGTGATGTAGAGCAGGAAGACGGCAGACTGGAACAGCGACAGGCCGATCAGCTTCTTGACGAGGTTGCGCTTCGCCACGACCGCGTAGAAGCCGATCATCAGCAGGACCGCAAACACCCAGTAGTTGTAGAGACCCAGCAGTTCCATGGCCTAGCGACCCCGCGCCGCGAACGCGTGGAAGATGGCGAGCAGTACGCCGGTCACCGTGATGCCGACGCCGGCTTCGATGAGCAGAATGCCCAGCTGCTGGCCCTTCACCGGGTCCGAGGACAGCACCGAGTAATCCAGGAAATTGCCGCCGAGGAGGATTCCCGCGAGACCGACCGCGCCGTACAGCAGCGGCCCGCAGGCCATGAGCCCGAGAAGCACGCGTTCCGGCAGCACCGACAGTGCCCGCTTCTCACCTTCCAACAAAGCGAACAGAATGATCGCCGCGGCGATGATCGCGCCGGCCTGGAACCCGCCGCCGGGACCGTACTCGCCGTGGAACTGCACGTACAGCCCGAACAGCAGGATAAAGGGAATCAGTACGCGGCCGACCACGCGCGGAATCAGGTGGTGGCGCAGGCCCTCGTTGATCTTGTCTTCGGGCACGGCACCGGTGGCCTTGCCGCCGCTGAGAAGGAACAGGACACCGATGCCCGCGGTAAAGACGACGAACACTTCGCCCAGCGTGTCGTAGCCGCGGAAGCTGCCGAGAACCGCCGTGACCACGTTCGGGATGTCGATGTATTCCGGTGTCTTCTCGAGATACCACGGCGCTACGTGGGTCTGCACCGGGGCTTCCGGGTCGCCGAAGCGCGGCTTGTCGAAGGTCGCGTAGATCAGGATCAGCGCGGCTGCCGCGACGACGATGAACGACAGCAGCCGGTTCGACGACTTCGCGCGCTCGCGCTCTGAAGTCAGCGCCAGTGCGCCGAGGAACAACACGGTCGAGATTCCCGCACCGACCGCCGCTTCCGTCAATGCCACGTCCGCGGCATCCAGCAGGAAGAAGTTCGCGGCGATCAGCAGGCTCGCTATACCCATGAGCATCACGGCGACGAACAGGTTGTCGGTGCGTACGATCGCGACCGCGGTGATCACCAGCAGCGTCAGCAGGAAGATCCCGAAAATGACGATCATTTCGGCGCCTCCTCGTCCTGCCCGGCTTCCGCGAACGGCCGGGTGCCGGCGAGCAGCGCCGCGCTGGCAAGCGCGTTTGACGACGTCGGGCTCGTCAGCAGCAGGAACAGCAGGATCGCGATGAGCTTGATGGTCGCCAGCGACCAGCCCGCCTGCAGCATGATCCCGCCGAGCACGAGGATCGCCCCGAGGCTGTCCGTCACGCTTGCCGCGTGCATGCGCGTATAGAGATCCGGCATGCGCAGGGCGCCGATACCGCCCACGAGGACGCTGAGGCCGCCAAGGGTCAGCAGCACCCAGCTCAGGGTGTCCAGCAGCATGCTCACGGGGTCACTGCCTCGCGCCGCGTTCGGCGCTGCGGCGCAGCGCCCTGCTTCGGAAAAACTCCAGCACGGCCAGGACGCCAATGAAGTTGATCAGTGCATAGGCGAGCGCAAGATCGAGAAAGTCCGGCCGACCGTAGAGAAAAGCGATCACAGACAGCAGCAGCACGGTCTTCGTGCCGAGCATGTTGACCGCCAGCACGCGATCGTAGACGGACGGGCCGAGTACCGCGCGCAACAGCGCGAGGGCCATCGTGACGAGCGTTGCTATTGTTACCGCGTAATACATGATCAGCGCTTCCTCAGCGCCGCAACGCGCCGCTGCATTTCACCGCGTTCCAGCGCGGCGGCGCCATCCGCCGTCAGCGCGTGAACCAGGAGGCGGTCCTCGTGGACGTCGAGCGTCAAGGTCCCCGGCGTGAGCGTGATCGAATTGCCGAGGACTGCCAGGTCTACCGGACCCAGGCCGCTGCCGTCGATGCTCACGACCTTCGGCTCGACATCCAGCCTGGGGCGCAGGACGATGCGCGCAACCTCAATGCTCGAAACAACCACCTCGCGTCCGAGCCATGCCCAGAAGCCGAGCAGCCGCCAGTCGTAATGAAAGGCGAAGTTCTCGTCGTCGAAATAACCCATGCGGCGCACGATCCACACCGTCAGCAGGCAGGACAGCGCGCCCAGGCCCAGCAACAGCGGTTTCAGGTAGCCCGACCACAGCACCCATGCTGCGATCAGCAACACGGCCAGGATCAGGATGCGCGCGTACGGCTTGTTCATTCGTCGTCAGATTCGCACGGAAATTCATTGCGCAGCGTTTCGTAGACCACGTCGCGGGCAAGCTCGCGCCCCTCGAGATCCTCGAGTGCCAGCAGGTCGGCTACGACGACACGGGCTACTTCCGCCAGCGGGACAGGCTCGCCGAGGCAGAATTCCGCGTAGTAGGACGGACCGTAGCGGTCGATGCGCGAACCGAGACGCGTGCGAATGGCACGCTCGGTGAATGTCTCATCGCGATCGTATTCTTTGGCCACGTTGTACGTTACGCGCTCGTCGGTCGCGACAGCCCCGTCGATAAAGCCCTGGATGTAGCGTACGCAGAAAATGCCGTCCTCGCCTTCCGGGTCCTGCTCGAAGATGGCGCAGTGAGAGATGAGCTCCTCGGTCGACAATGCTTCGACCGCCCGCGCGTCGCTCGCTGCCGCCGCGATCACGACGATACCGATGGCGCACCCTAGAGATTTGATGGTCATGTCCTTTTTCCCTCTGATTCAGACTTGTTGACTGCCGTGCTGCTCGTCGAAGGCTTCCTTGTTGGCCTCGAGCCTGCGCACACGCGCCGGCGACAGCACCAGCTTCAGCAGCTCGCCCACCGTGCAGCTTTCCTCTATGGGGTGACGCAGGTGGGTGTTCGTATCGATGTAATAGCTGTTGCGGCGGCCCTGCCTTACCCGCGTAAGGATGCCCGCTTCCACGAGGTGGGTGATGAGCCGCTGCGCGCTTCTTTCGGTAATGCCGACGCGCTCGGCCACGTCTCGCAGCCGCGCCTCCGGGTTTTCCGCCAGGCACACGAGGACGTGTGCGTAGTTGCTCAGGAATGTCCAATCCGGGTCTTTCACGCCTTTACCGCCTTCCCCATCGTTCCGGGGCCCGGATGTTACGATACTAATTACCGGACATCAATAACCTGTAATGAATAACCTGATATGAATTTCGCCTCAAGCGCCTGCGAAGCGCGCCGCTTCAGATGATGGCGCTTATGCCCGGCAGCCATTCGCGCCAGTAGTCGTGCTTCGCCAGCAGCTCCTCGCGAGCGCTGTCGACATCGCGCCAGAGCAGGCGCACATGATCGCCCGGCCTGAGCTGGCCGATCTGGTGGCGGTCTGCGCGCGCGACCTGCGCGACGCGCGGATAGCCGCCGATCGTCTGTGCATCGATGGACAGCAGGAACGGGACGCCATCCTCTGGGCACTGGATCGTGCCCGGGAACACCGGGGCACTGGCCAGGCGCCCGCCCGACGCGACTTCGAACCTGGCGCCCTCGAGCTGCAGCCCCATGCGATCAGCCCGATTGCCGACGGTAAAGTTCGTATCGAACAGGTCGAAGCGGCTTTCCTTGTTCAACAGATCGACTTCGGCGCCATAGCATGCCCGCAGCGCCCAGCTGGTGGTCGCGCGCGGCCGGAATTCCTTCGGTGTCCTGAGCATGTCCGGCGCATTGTCGAACGGCCCGACTTGCAGCACGTCGCCGGCGCGCAGCGCCCTGCCCTCGAAGCCACCGAATCCTGCAGGCAGGTAAGTCGATGCCGAACCGAGAATCTCGCCGGCGACGATACCTCCTGCGAATGCCAGGTAATTGCGTGCGCCGGCTCTCGCCGGACCGACTTCGAGTTCGTCGCCCTCGGCGAGTGCCAGCGTTCGATGCCGTTTGACGCGCTCCCCGTTGAGCCGCACTTTTGCCCTGGCCCCCGAGACCGCTGCATAAGCAATTCCGTCGCATCGAAGCCTGACCCCTGTAAGGGTCGTCTCGAGCGCCGGCGCAAACGGGGCGTTGCCGACGAGCCGGTTCGCGAGCGCGAGCGACAGGGGATCCGCCGCGCCCGACGCGGGCACGCCGAGATGGCGCTGGCCTGTCCTCGGCCCGGCCTGGACCGTGGTCTGCAACCCGGGTTTCAGTATCCGCAGCGTCACGGCGTCCGCCCGGCGTCGAATTCCTCGTCGCCGATCGCGACGAAGCGCACGCGCATACCTGCACGCAGCAGGAACGGCTGCTCGCGGCCGGCGTCGAACAGCTCGAGCGGCGTCCTGCCGACGATCTGCCAGCCGCCGGGCCCGGAGAGCGTGTAGATGCCCGTCCTGCCACCTGCGATGCCGATCGACCCGGACTCCAGCCGGACCCGCGGCTGCGGGCGCCGCGGCACCTCGCGTGCCGCGTCGAAACCGCCGATGAACGCGAAGCCCGGGGTGAAGCCGAGCATGTCGACCCGGTACTCGCCGCCGGTGTGACGCGCGATGAAGGCTGCCCGATCCATGCCCAGCAGCTTGCAGACATCATCGAGGTCCGGGCCGTGGTCGCCGCCGTAACAAACCGGCACCTTGACGAGTTCGGCGTCGGCGTCGCGCGCCGCCGGCACGGTCTGCATTGCCGCCATCAGGCGCCGCTCTGCTTGCTCCGCGGTTACGCTGGCGAGGTCGAACTGCGCAACGCAACTCCCGATCCCGGCGACACACTCGATCCATTCCCCGGACTCGCGCAGGTGATCGGCGAGCGCCTGTGCCGAGCGCGTGTCGGCGCACTCCGCGGCGACCAGGTCGTCGCCGCAGAGAAAGACCTCCGGGGCCGGCGCGGCCGGAACGTCATCCGATGCCACGGATCTCTATCCCTTCGTGCTCGAGCGCGACGCGGACGGCTCGAGCGGCGGCTGCTGCGCCCGGCGTGTCGCCGTGAATGCACAGGGTGTCCGCACGCACACGGACCGTACTGCCGTCCGGACACTGCACGGTGCCGTCACGCGCCAGCGAAACGGCCTGGCGCTGGATTTGCGCGATATCGCCGTGCACCGCGCCCGGCCGGGAGCGCGGCACGAGCTGGCCGTTGGGCTGGTACGCACGGTCGACGAACGCCTCTGCAATGAAGCCGAGCCCATGCGCCTCCGCTGCCGACTCGAGTGCCGTACCCGGCTGCCCCACCAGCGTCGGCCTGCCCGGCACCTCCGCCACGACACTGGCAATGATATCGGCAAGCTCCGCATCCACGACCGCATCCGTGTACAGGGTGCCGTGCGGTTTCACGTGCGTGACCGTCGCCCCGAGCCGGGCTGCCGCGCGACCGAAATCATCGAGCTGCGAACGCAGCGCATCGCGCAGCGGTTCGCCGCTCATGAAGTGGCGGCGGCGGCCGAAACCCTCGCGATCCGGGTAAGCGGGATGCGCCCCCACATTAACGCCCCTGGCAAGAGCCTCGCGGATGGTCGCCTCGATACTCCCGGCGTCGCCGGCGTGGCCGCCGCAGGCAATGTTGCAGCTCGAAACCACCTGCAACAGCTCCGCGTCGCAGGCTTCGCCTTCGCCCAGATCTGCGTTCAGATCGATCGTCGTCATTTCCCTGTTCCCGCGCTCTTGTCGACTCCAGTTAATTGACGGGCCGGTTCTCGATAACTGAGATACACTGCATAACATGTTACCGCGAACGAAGGAAATGCCATGAAGGTCGCGCTCATAACCGGGGCGAGCTCGGGCATCGGCGCCGCGGCTGCGATCGAGTTTGCGGATGCAGGCTGGTCCGTCATGGCTGCAGGAAGAGATGCCGCCCGGCTCGACGAAGTGGCCGTTGCATCGGAAAACATCTCCACCTGGGAGGGCGACCTCGAGTCGTCGGAAGCCTGCGATGAACTCGTCGCAGACACCATCGAGGAATTCGGCCGCATCGACTGCCTGGTTAATTGTGCGGGCGTATTGGTCCGCGGTAACGCGGCCGACACCAGCGACGAAGACTGGCGCGACACGATGCACGTCAATCTCGACGTTCCTTTCTATCTCAGCCGCGCGGCCCTGCCCTACCTGCTCAGCACGGCAGGCAGCATCGTGAACATCGCATCCGACTGGGGCTTGCGGGCCGGCGCCGACCACGTCGCGTACTGCGCCAGCAAGGGTGGGCTCGTCATGCTTACGCGGGCCATGGCAAAGGACCACGCCCGCGAGGGACTGCGCGTAAACGCGATCTGCCCCGGCGACGTGGACACGCCGATGCTTGCCGGCGAAGCGGAGGAACTGGGCGAGGATCTCGAGGATTTTATGGCCGACGCGGCCGAAGACAGTCCCAACGGGCGTATCGCCGAGCCCGGCGAGGTCGCATCACTCGCGCTCTACCTCGCCGGCGATGCGGCACGCCACATCACCGGCACGACGATCTCCATCGACGGCGGCGCGACTGCCTGACGGTCGGATGCTGCAGCAGCGGGCCTGGGCCCGTGATCGGGTCGCGGTTCGAGAACCGCTCCAACGGTAACCTTGTCGTGATCAGACGCCCGAAAAATCGACGTCGCTGAACACGAGCGACGGTGCCAGTGTCGACGAGTACGGGTACGGGTCATTGCCGACCATTTCGAGCCTCGAGAAAAGGTCGCGCAGGTTCCCGGTAACGTTCATCTCGCCCACCGGACGGCCGATCCTGCCGTTCTCGATCACGTGCCCGCGCAGCCCGAGCGAGAAATCGCCGGTGGTACCGTCGGCATTGCCGCCGAGCCACGACGTGACATAGATGCCATCCCCGGCCTCGGAGAGCAGCTCCACCAGGCTGAGCTTGCCTGGCCTGACGACGCGATTCGACGGTGAGCCCGTGGTCGGCGCCATGTCACCCTTGCGGCCGTAGTAGGTATCGACGTAAATGTTCCGCACGACACCCTCTTCGACGATCGGCAGCGCGCGCGCCGAAATGCCTTCTTCGTCGTAGCGCCGCGACGCCAGGCCGCGGACGATCAAAGGATCGTCCACGATCGTAAGCTTGTCGCTGAACGCCGGCTCGCCTACGAGCGGGGCCCAGAAGGACTGTGCCTGCTGGACACTGCGCGCATTGGCCGGCCCGAGCAGCCGGCCGATCAGCGACGCTGCAGCGCGTGCGTCGACCACCATTGACGACCGGGCCGTGGGCCCTTTCTCCGCGCCCAGCCGCGCTACGGTCTGCTCGAGCGCCTGGCGACCGACTTCCCCGGGATCCGGAAGGTCCGCAACGTGCGCGCCACCGGCATAGAACCAGTCTTCGGCGCGCTTGTCGCCCTGGTCGCGCATTGTGACGGACGCGCCGAACCAGCAGTAAGTGGAACGCTGCTCGTCGAGAAAACCGTTGCTGCTGGCGGATGCCGAACGCTGCGTGCCGTCATAGACGCCCGACGTCGCCGAGATCACGTCCTTGTGCTGGTGTGCGACGTCGTCGAGCGTGCGGCACCACGCGATACGCTGCTCGCGTTCCAGCGCCTCCACGCCCGGATCGACGAGATCCAGATCGTTGCCCGGACGATCGCGGAACAACACCTCGGGGGTGATACGCCGATATTCGTCGGGCTCGAGTGCCGTGGTAATGGCCACGGCCTCGGCGATGAAATCCTGCAGCCGCTCGGGGTTCAGGTCGGTGGTCGCATGGCTCGAGTAGCGGCCACCGGCGTAGATCCGGATGCCGAGACTTTGCGAGGTCGTGTCCTTGACCTTCTCGAGACTTCCATCGCGATACTCGAACTGGACGTCACGGCTCTGGCTGACGGTGGACCATGCATCTTCCGCTCCCGCCTTCTGTGCCAGTTCGACGGCCTGGGCGGCACGCGCCTTGAGATCAACCGACATTTTCGCCTCCTACCGTCATCTTCGAGACCAGCACCGTGGGTATGCCCTGCGACACCGGCACGCTCTGGCCGTTCTTGCCGCAGGTCCAGCCGCCCGTATCGAGGCGTGCATCGTTCGCGACCATCGTGATGCGCTTGAGCGACTCCGGGCCGTTACCGATGATGTTGACGTCCTTGATTGGCGCCGTGACCTTGCCGTTTTCGACGAGCCAGCCGTTCTTGACGTAGAACGTGTAATCGCCCGCGCCGATCTGCACCTGGCCATTCGTGTAGGTCTCGCAAATGATGCCGCGATCCACGGACTCGATGATCTCTTCCCGGGTGTGCGGCCCCTCCTCCATGAACGTGCAGCTCATGCGCGGCATCGGTGCGTAACGATACGACTCGCGCCTGCCGGAGCCGGTGGGCTGCAGGCCGTATTGCTTCGCGCTGATCCTGTCGTGCAGATAGGACTTCAGTATGCCTCCCTCGACCAGCACGGTGCGCCCGGCCTTGTTGCCCTCGTCGTCGTAGTTCAGCGCGCCACGCTCGCGCGGGATCGTGGCCTGGTCGACAACCGTGACGAAGGGCTCGGCGACCTTCTTGCCGATCATGTCGGAATAGATGCTGATGCCCTTGCGGTTGAAGTCGGCCTCCATGCCGTGACCGATGGCCTCGTGCAGCAGGATGCCGCTCGCGCCGGACGCGAGGATGACGGGCATCTCGCCCGCCGGCGGGCGCCGCGCGTCGAACAGCACCATCGTGCGGTCGACCGCTTCCCTGACCATCGTTCCCAGGCGTTCTTCGGTGTACCAGCCGAACTCCTCACGCGCCGCGATATTGGAGTACCCGGACTGGACGTCCTCGCCCCGCCGCGCCGTTACCGTAACGGTGACGCGCGTCATCGGCCGGTGGTCGGTGACGAGCCTGCCGTCAAGCGTGGCGATCATCACGCGCTCGTCCTGGTCCGCCCAGTACACGGCGACTTTCTCGACCGACTCCTCCATCGACTTCGCCTGCGACTCGACGAATTTCATCAATGGCAGCTTCTGGTCGATGCCGATGTCGGACCAGGGCACCGCGGTCTTGTACAGGTCACCTGCACCCTGCACGTTGAATGCCTGCGGCGGCACCACCCTGCTGCCGGAGGCGATGGCGGCTGCCGTCCGTGCCGCGGCCAGCATGGCCGGCAGCGTCAGGTCTTCAGTGAAGGCATAGCCCGTTTGCTCGCCGATCACGACGCGCAAGCCGACGCCCTGCTGGATATCGGAACTCGCGCTCGAGACAATACCGTCCTCGAGCGTCAGGAAATTCGTGCGGCTGTGCTGGAAATACAGGTCCGCGGCGTCGGCACCGTTGGCCGAGAGCTCGCTCATCACCCGCGCGGTGGTCGCCTGGTCGACGCCGAACCACTGCATGAACGGATTTTCCGGTGTTCTGTCGGCGACTGCCGTCGCCTGCTGTATGCCGCAGCCCGACAGGAACGCGGGCATGGTGAGCACGGCGCCGCTCGCCGCGGCTCGGCCCAGGAACTCTCTGCGTTTCATACGTCTTTATCCCCTGCTTTGTTCGCAAATTTTTTGCTTAGATGCAGCAAGACCCCGATAAGTTGCATGAATCAGGCCGCCTGCCGTTTCGCCGCCGTCTCGGGCAACTTGCGCACGAGTACGCGGACCTTGCTCGCGATCGGTACCCAGCGGTAAAACGCGCTCGCCACCGGCTTGTTCGAATACGTGCGCCAGACGACGAGCTCGAAACCCGTCTTGTCGAGCAGGTACTCGAAAGACTTGCGGCAGAATTCGTTGACGTGCCCCGGACGCCAGTCTGCCGAGTACTTGGCGTTCTTGAGACCCCTGTTCTTGAGGACTCTCTTCAATTTGTAGCTGAACGAGCCGGTATTCGGGAACTCGAGCAGCGCGAGGCCGTTGTCTTTCAACAGGGCGCCGATCTTGTGCATGGCGAGTTTCGAGTCCGGCAGGTGCTCCAGCACGTGGCGCAGCGCAACGACGTCGTACTGTCGGCCGTCGGGGTTGTCGTACTGCAGGAAGTCCGAGACGACTACGTCGATGCCCTGGTCCGCGCGGATGGCATCCGCCGCCTGTTGCGACAACTCCATGCCGGCAACCTCCCAGCCTGCTTCGCGGGCAAGATGCAGCAACCCGGCGTTACCGCATCCGATGTCCATGATCGAGCGCGGCGTGTCGGCATACTGCTTCAGGAAGTTCCAGCTGTCGACATTGAGGCGGTTCGAGCGGTGTTCGACGTCGCGGGGGCTGATGTAGACCTCGGTGTACTGTGTCTGGTCGACGCCGCAATCGAGGTCGTAATTCCACAGGGAGCAGTCTGCGCATCGATAGTAGACGAGGTCCCGGTTCCGCCCGTCCCGCATCCATGGCTGCAGGTCCGAACCTCCGCATAAACGACAATTGCTGATCATCAGTTACGGCGACGCGACCAGTGGCGCAATAGCAGGAAGCCGAAAAGCATGCCACCGAGGTGCGCGAAATGAGCGACGCCCGGCGCGTAACCGCTCACGCCGAGGAACAGTTCCAGCAGGCCATACACGATGACGAAGTACTTCGCCTTCATCGGGATCGGCGGAATAAGCAGCATCACGGTGCGATTCGGGAATGCCATACCGTAGGCAAGCAGGATGCCGAACAGCCCGCCCGATGCGCCGAGTGTCGGGTACACGCCGCCCTGGAACTCGACGACCAGCAACTGGATAATCCCGGCACCGATCACGCAGGTCATGTAGTAGGTCAGGAAGCGCTGCGGCCCCATCAACCGCTCGAGGTCGCGGCCGAACATCCACAGGCCGAACATGTTGAAGAAGATGTGGCCGAGATAGTCGGTACTGTGCAGGAAGCCGTAAGTAACGAGCTGCCATGGCATGAACGACGGCCGGCTCTCCGGCGCTATCTGCGAGAGGAGCTCCGGCGGTATGTTGATGGGCCACAGCGCGAAGTTCTTCAGCATGAACTCTAACTGGAAATGTTGTAGCGCGAACACGAGTCCGTTCGCGACGAGCAACGCGAAAATCACGTTCGGAATGGCGCTGTTGTCGACCGGGCGCCGGATGCCGTAACCGGGTTGATTCAATGTACGTTCCTTGATTGTCTGCGGCGGCCGACGAATATTGTCACGTTCGCCGCGCTTTCTCTAACTTCTGATGCGGCCCCACGCAAAAGGTTTCGATCACCAGCCGCCTCCGCCGCCGCCTCCGCCGCCACCGCCGGAGAAGCCGCCACCGCCACCGCCCGACGACGAACCGGGCGGCGTCACCGAACTGCTTATGGCGGAGCCGAGACCGCTCGACACGGACCCGATGTTCGAGCTGATCCTGGCATTGTTCCAGGAACCGCTGTACCAGGACGGCTGGTAGCCGCGGCCGTCGGGCCCGCGTATCGCTTCCAGCACGCGCGCGAATTTCTCGGCCCAGGCCTGCTCCACGCCGAGCGCGAGCGCGAACGGCAGGTAGGCCTCGAATAGCTGCGGTGTCTTTTCCGGCGGGTTGCGCAGGTTCATCTCGTCCTTTTCGGCGACCTCGAGGTAATCCTTGAAGCCCAGCATTTCGTCAAGTACCTTGCGGCCGCGCAACGTTGGCCGCCTCATGATGGCCCCGAAAAATGCGACCGTCAGGAACATGGCTACGACGACGACGATCATCGCCAGCGACAGCCGCCCCCCCACGGTGATAGCCAGCGCCATCGAAGCCAGCGCAATGAGAATCGACGGCAGGTTCAGCAGGCCGTTGACGCGGAAGTAGTGCTTCTTGTAATCCTTGATGAGTGACATCCGGTGCGCGGTTCGCGCGCCGCCCAGCAGCGCATGGTTGTCCTGCTCGAGCACGACTCGCTTGCCGTCCCTGAACAATGCCTCGTAGAGCTCTGCCTCGCCGGTCGCGAGCGCCGGTGCCTCCGGCCCCGGCTCGAGCCGGAACAGCGTGTGTTTGCTGCCGAGGTCGTTGATCCGCAGGTAGCCCTTGACGGCGAGGCTCAGTATCGCGGCCGTCATGGTCTTGTCGTCGTAGTACATCTGCCGGATATAGCGCAGCGACGCCGGCGAGAAACCCTGCGGCGGCTCGTAGCGGGTCACGAGAACGCCTTCCTCCGGGTCCTTGCCGTAGCGATTCCAGACCGGGATCGCGTAAGCGAGCACGCCGGCGAAACCCGCCAACACGATCACCAGGCCCACGTTGTCCTTGAGTATCCAGGCCGCGCGATCCAGCGCAGTCGGTTCGGTGACGAAACCCTTGGGCCACATGACCACGATCGTGAGGCCGTTCAGCGGCCCGAGCGCATCGTTCGCTGCGAAGTGCGCCACCCCGTCGGCGTCGACGTGCGACGTGAAGTCCTGGCGCGTGCTGTTCTGGGGACCGGTATAGGCTTCGGTCGCGATCGCGCCTGCCGGCACATCGAAGTCGAAGCGCACCGTCGCGCTGCCGCGATCGATCGGGAATGCCCAGTCGAAACCGGTGACGTTCCAGTAGAGTTCGTCGTGATCCTCGAAAAAGCCGAGCATCCTGGATGCGCGGTAGCGGAACTGGTAGGTATGCACGCCTTGATCGATGAAGCGGTCGCTGCGGCCGAAATACGTGCGCACCCCGTTCCGGTATTCCACGATCTTGAAAGGCTCGCGTGCCTCGTTGCGGAACACCGCGAAGGGCTGGAAATCCACGACGTAGCGGTTGCCCAGCTTGTCGAAATACTCGGTGGGAAAATCGCGGTAGATGCCGCGCCGGATGCGATCGCCTTCGGCGCGGACTCGGATCGTCTCCGTCACCTCGATCCAGCCGTCCTGTCTTACCGTGATGTCGCTGTGGAATTCGAGGATGCGTTCGTCGGCGCCGGCCAGCACGGGCAGCGCAAGCAGCAGCAGGCAGGCGAGCCGCCTCACTCGACGGAGCCCAGCCTGACGAGCGGAACGTTGGCGGCGTCGTCCGACCGCTTCTGGAAGAATTCGCGCGGCTCGAAACGGAACAGGCTGGCCACGAGGTTGCTCGGCACCGTCTCGGTCAGCGTGTTGTAGTCGCGCACGGAGCCGTTGTAATAACGGCGCGCGAACTGCAGGTAGTTCTCGGTTTCCACCAGCTGGTTCTGGAGCTCCAGGAAGTTCTCGTTGGCCTTCAGGTCCGGGTAGCTCTCCGCCAGGGCCAGCAGGCGATGCACGCCTTCACCGAGGGCAAGCTCCGCCTCGCCGCGCGCATAGACGTCGACGACGCGCATTGCCTCGGCGCGCAGCTCCGTAAGGGCTTCGAGGGTGGCTTTTTCGTACTTCGCGTAGGCATCGACCGCCTTGACCAGCTGCGGAATCAGGTCGTGCCGCCGCTGCAGCTGCACGTCGATGTCGCTCCACGCGGTGCTGACCCGGTTGCGGCTGCGCACCAGCCGGTTGTATAGCAGCACGACAATGACGCCGAGTGCTGCAAGAACCATGATGAGGAAAGATAGCGACATCGACCAAATCCTACCATTTGCCGGGCCACGGTTTACGGTGTTTGTAGGCGAGGCCGTAGGAGCGCTTCTCGAAGCGCGAAACCTCAATTGATGGTCAGGCGCCCCTACAATCGAAATCAATACCAGAACGACACGAAGATCTGGTACACGTTCGCCTTGAGTTCGTAGAGCGCTTCCTCACCGAGCGAGCCCGATGTGATGTCCCTGAACTCGTGGTACTCGACGATCAGGTGATCGAGCGTGAAATTGAGCGAGCCGCGTTTGAAAATTCCCCAGCCCTTGTTGGGATCCAGGAACTCGTAGCTCACCTTGCCCCTCAACGTGTAACTCGTCAGCGGGCTGAGCTCCTTGTCGCGGCCGCGGAAGTTGGTGGCCTCGGAGCGCGAGAAGATGTCACGGAAGAACGCCGCGCCGGTCTGGTCGTGATAGCGCAACTTGCCTTCGAAGGTGAACGGCCCCCACGGATGCACGTAGGTCAGCGACGCGGTGTGGCCTTCTATCTCCCAGGTATCCGTGTAGAAGCGGTATTCGGCTTCGAGCGCTGCCCGGTACGGCAGGAAGTAGCGCGCCCGCATCCCGAGCGCATTGGAGGTGCGGGTCTCCGGGTACAGCTCCGGTTCGAAGCTGAAGCCCCGCGCACTGCCGGGGTCCAGGTAGCGGACGGATCGATAGGGGTTATTCAGGAAACCCTCGTCGGTAACCGTTTCGAAGTTCAGCGTCGCGATCATGTTGCGCGTGAGAATCTGGGTAAGGCTCACACCGTAATGCTGGCGCGTATTCTCGCGGCGGAATCCGGGATCGTCAGAGCGGCCGACGATATCCTCGCCGTAGGCGTAGCTCAGCGTGAGGGTCGTCAGGTCGCCGAACATGTCTTCGCTGACCGAGAAGGCGTAGGTGCTGGCGTCGAAATCGGACTCGACGCTGCTGACGTAATTCACCCGCATCGTGGTATTGCCGCGCAGGTAATCCATGCCGAGCGACCACTGCGTGCGCTCCTCGGTATACGGGCTGGCCGTCGTGATAACGTCGATCGACGCCGAACTCACCATGTCGAGGTAGTAATTGCCGACGAACGACAGGCTCTTGCCGGCTTTCTTGCGCACGAGCACGGACGGCCCGTCGATCGTTACGCCGCCGCCCTCGTAGCGGTGGTAGAGCACGTCGCCGCGGTCATCCGGCAACACGCCGCCCAGCACGCTCGCGGGCAGTGCGAGGAACATGGCCAGGACGGTGAGTAAGCGCCGGAGCTTCACTGCCGAATGCCTCCTAGTTGCAGCCGCAGCCGCCGCCGGCTGCGCCCTCGCCGCCGCGCGCGCCCTCGCGAGCTTCGTAGACGTGTTGTATGTAGGCCGTCGACACCGGGTCGCCGTCGAGCGCCATTATCGGGTCGGCCAGGCGATCGCGCTCATAGGGTTTTACCCATGGCTCGATGCTGCAGCCGGAAAGGCCGTAAAACGCAAGCAACACGAGCAGTAGCCGTCCGGTTTTTGCGATTTGCGTATTCATAAGTCCTACTCTAGAGATTCATCCAGTAAACGACCGTGACGCCTGCCTCAGAAGAAAAACGAGAACCCCAGCGAACCCTCGAGGTTGTGCACCGTCTTCTCCTCGCCCAGCACATCGATGTCGTACAGGTGGTCACGGAAATCGAGGCGCAGCGTCCATGCGTCGTTCAGGAGCAGGCGCAGGCCGGCGCCGAAATTGACCGTGAATCGGTCGTCCTCGGCAAACTCGGTCGAGCCCAGCCCCGCAATCAGGTAGAAATGGGTGTTGTACGCGCGCTTCTCGCCGATAAAGCCCTCACCCGGCAGGATGTTGTAGCCGAGGTTCAGGTTGTAATAGGTCAGTGTGCGATCTTCGAACAGGCGCGCTCCGCCACTCAGCAACTCGAAACTGGTCAGTCCCGCCTCGGTCTGGCCCGCGGTGCCTTCGACGAAGAATCCCTCTGTTAGGTGGTATGCGAGCCTCGCACCGTAAACGAGGTCGGTGCCGAAATCCTCGATGCTCATGATTCCTGCGAACGCACCGATCTCGAAGTTCTCCTTGTCGATCTTCGGTTCCTTGATCTCGCGCCGCTCGACCTCGGGATCGATGACCTGGCCCGGCGATTCCGCCGTTGGCGGCGGCGCCTCGTCGCGACCGAACCCGAAGAGGTTCTTCGTCGCCGCGCAGCCCGACAGCACGAGTTGTGCAGCCAGGATCAGAAAAAGAACGCGAAACCGACTTTCCATTCTTCCACTTCCTCGTTGTCGTTCCGGCTGGTGAAGACGACGTGCGTCCGGTATTCAGCGCGTAACAGGAATCGCCGCGCGATGTAGACGCGGAATCCGGCCCCGGCATGACCGATCTGGTCGTTGCGGTCCTCACCCTGGATAATCGTCGACTTCGGCTCGGTCCAGATCATGCCGGCGCCCAGGGTGAAAAACGGCGACACGCGCCAGTCAGGCCAGGTTTCGTGAACGACGTTAACACTAGCGGTCCAGCCGTTCGAAAAATTACCCAAAATCTGTGAACCCCATACCTCTATCGAGACATGCGGGTTGAGCGAGTACCCACCATAGAGGGATACGATGTTGGCGCCGCCGAAATCACCCGCCAGAGCGCCCATTTCCCACTTGGCGTTGGTAAAGTCCTCGAGGCCTGCGCGATCGAAATCGACTTCCGAGCCGTCGGGATTCAGGGTGAGTTCCATCTGTGTCTGGTCGACCCAGCCCTCGTCGCCATCGGCATCGCGCACCAGGAACCAGTCCGTGCGCTGCTTGATGATCTCGACCGACTCGCCACGGTCGACGACATGGAAGATCGGGTAGCCGCGGCCAGGACCCGTATGCATTTCCAGATACGGGTCGGCGACCGCCACTCTGCGATGCTCCTTGGCGGCCTCTGCTTGTCCGGGGGTGATGGCCAGTAGCGCGAACAACACCAGGCTGGCGACCCGGAATAAGTTAGTTGGCCGGGGCGTCGAATGGGTTGTTGTAATACTGGGCTCCGACATCTAACCATTCCGCAATCAAGCGTCTCTCCGCTACGGACAAGATGTTGTAGTGCAAATCATTGGGGTCTTCGAACCGGTCGAAGAGATCGTCAGACGCCGCTGCCCCAGCAATCGTGGCGGGCGACGCGATCGGAATCACATCGAAGATCGGGTTGCCGTCGATGTCGACGCCAACCTGCTGCTGCGCATCCACCAGCGCGCCGTTCACCACTTCCTGAAGATTATCAGTAACTAACAGCTCACGATAGGCGTGGAAATGGTCGGGCTCGTCAGGCGACAGCCCGTCCTGCAACTCGAGCTGCCCGGCCGGAACGCGCACGACCCCTGCTGCATCAACCGGCGTGTGGCAGTTGAGACAGTTGTTGTTCTGCTGCAAACCGGTGACCGGATCGATGACCGGGTTGCCCACATCGTCGAATACCAGCCGTGGCTGGCTCCACAACGGGTGAATGACGGTTTCGTAATTGATCACCGACCGGCAGTTCGGCGACCACGCCTGTGCACAACCGATGCTGGTCGGCAGCGGCGTCGTGAGGTCCGTGTACAGCATGTCGATGTCGGCATTCTGCGCCGCGATCGCGGCATCCGCCGACCATACGTCGCGATAAACGATGTTCATCGAGGGCTCGAGTGACGAGCAGCCGTCACTCGTGCAGGTGACGCGCGCACGGACCTCGGCCATCGTTTCGCCGATGTCGCCGACGAACCAGCGCGGATCGGTATTCGGGAATTCGACGCCCGCCGTCTGCGCCCCGGCCCAGGCCGGGTCGAAGGCGTCGCTGCGCCCGTGCGAAAGCCCGCTGTTCTGTACGTGACAGCCGTTGCACTTGAGTTCCTGGCCGGGCACCAGCGAGATCCAGTTGCGGTGCCGCGACGTGATGCGTTTGCCGTCTTCGTCGAGCACGCTGATCTGCAACGCGGTGTTCGCGGGCACTCTCACCATGACCGAACCGTCGGGCTCGATCATCGTGTAGCCGACGATCTCACGCATGCCGTTCGCCTGGCTGACGCCGAAAGCGGTGTTGTCGATATCGAGCAGGTCGTCGTCCGGCTGCGACACTGCCTTGACGACACGCAGGAAGCGTGCCGGCCGGTCGGCGGCCAGCGTTTGCACCGGATCGGCCATAGCATTGATGTCGGCCACCGCGGCACCGTCGAAGTCGTAGACGCTGCGGATGTTCAGTACCGCCTCGCCGGTGTCGGCGAGCGTCGGAGCGAGGATGAAGTCATTGCTGCCGTCGAGGATGGTCGGCGGCGAAAGCCGCGGGTCGGCGGCAACCACTTCGCTGACCATGATGCCTTCCTCGCCGGGCACGACCGGCAACTGCGTGTTGTCACGCGGGTCGTACATCCAGATGCCGTACAGCGGAGGAGCGACAATGAAGCTACCGAGCGCCGGCGTAACGGGGTCGTTCGGATCGAAATCGACGACGGCTGCCAGCCGGTCGTCCGTGCACGGCACGATGCGCGGCAGTGCCATCGGGTCGGCGAAGTCCTCGGTCACCTCGATCAGGCGGCACTGGCTCCAGCTGACGAGTAACCGGCCGGTGCCGTCCTGGATCGGATAGGCCGAACCGTAACGGCCGCCCGGTGACGGGCCTGCCTGCGTCAGCACTTCGTTGATCGTCGCATCTTCCTGGGCCGGGCCCGTGAGGACGCCAATATTCGCCGCCGTCGGCTGCGTATTTTCTATGTACTGCGCGGAATCGATGGTGACAAGCTCGCCGCCACCCTCCGAGTCGGTGAAGGGGCGGATCAGCGCCATGATGCGTCCGTCCTCCAACTGTCTCGGCTGGGTGAACTGGATGGTGTCGCCATCGGGACCGGTGTCGTGGCTTTGCTTGCCGTACAGGAGCTGCAGGTTGGAACCGTCCGGGTTCATCACGTACAGGTCGACGCCGTCATTCGGCCGGGCGCCGTCCCAGCGGCTGAATACAACCCGACCGTCCGCGAGCACGGCCGGATCGAGATCGTGACTCTGGTTGAACGTCACCTGCTCGAGGCCCGAGCCGTCGGAATTGATCACGTGCAGGTTGAATGCGAATTCGTTGCGATCTTCGTCGACGTGCGGGAAAGCACCCTTGCCTTCGTCCAGCAGGATCGCCTGTGACCGTGTCTGGCGTGTCGAAGCGAAGATGATGCGGCCGTCCGGGAGGTACTTCGGCATGATGTCGTGCCCGTTCTCCGCGGTCAGGTCGGTCGTAATCACGCGGCGCAGCTCGCCGGTTTCGAAGGTGTATTCCCAGAGGTTCCAGGTCGGCTGGTCTTCATCGTCCAGGTTCAGATTCGGGTCGGCCGGGCCGCGCATCGAGAACAGCAGCTTGCTGCCGTCGAAGGCTATTTCGACATCGCGGACGTCGCCCTGGTCGCCGATGATCGGCTCGGTGATGTTCACTTCGAGCGCGCTCGGGGAGGCCCGGTCACGGTAATACAGGTTGCCGCCGATCTGGAAGGTGATCTGTTCGCGGAGGTCCTGCTGCTGGAAGTCGCCGTTGTCGTCGACGGGAATGGGCTGCTTGACGTACGCGATCGGGAAGTCGATCACCACCGGGTCCGGATTCTGGCCGGTACCGATCTGCACGCCCTGATTGGCGCCGTCACATGCCGCGAATGCGGCTGCCATGGAAATCATCGCCGCCAGCTTCCAGGCCGGCCGCGTGCTTGCATCCTTGATCTGTCGCGATTTCCCATTCATAGCATCGTCCTCGAATGTGCGCATGTACCCACCATTCGATTGATGGGTTATGTTGACTGCGAATCCGGCTGCTTACCGTTAACACGATCACAAACCACTGAAAGTCCGTTTCTTTGCGTACGGCAGCCCAAGCCGCGTGTTTGCTCGCCCGCACCTGCGGCTGGCAATACTCCATTTACACGTGACCGCAGGCTAAATTTTCGGGCGCAGTATAAGAGAGCCTCGGCGCCCGATGTAATGTGGAAAATGAGCGACAGTGCGCAATGTAAAATGATTTGCCCGCGGGGTATTCGGCCATTATTCGTTCGGCTTCCTGGCGGCAGAACGGCCGCCCGCCTCGCGCTCGTCCCTCGAGCAGGGATCTTCCGTGGACATCCCGCCGTTGCAGCTATGACGTATCACCGCCGCAACAAATCGCTGACTCGACGCCCGGCCGTCCGCTGTCCGTCGCGGCTGTCTCCCTTCGGCGACAGCCGCTGAGGTGAGTCGAATCAGTAGCTTAGCTCGATGGCGGCCACAGCTTGTGCGAAAGCGCCGACAAAGGTTTGACATAGTCAGGTCTCGGTAACCACCTACTGATCGACCGCAAGTCACTGATCTTTAACGTTTTTTCTGGCGAAAGCCTGCGGCGGCGCCAAACTGGCACAGCAATTGCTTGTACACAGGCAGACCGATTGATTTCGGCGCTCGAGCTGCAGGCTGGCGGTTTCACAGGATGTGAATACATTCACGGCACCGCGAGCGATGCTCTGGCACGATGAGTTCGGGCCGCCTGTAAAAGGTCGGCAGCCGACAGAAAATCAGAAGTGCTTGGGCAGCAGCTTCGCAAATCAGACGGTCTCGTGGCGACGGAGCTGCAGGGAGCAACGATCAGGGAAACGCGGAGTGCGTTGTAGATCGAAGCTCCGAATCTCCAGGACGTCAACGAAGAATACCGGCGTGATAACGGCGGACGACGAATCTTTGAATCGAATTTATGCGTGAGCAGAATCGTTATGAAAAACATGACATACACGAAACAGAAGTTTGCCAACGGGCTCACACGAGTCTTCGGGCCCTGGCAAATCGCGCTCATCGGCGTGCTGCTGGCGGGGTTCATGGCCACCGCCTACGCAGGGCCACGTGAGCAGGCGAAGCGCATACACGACCGGCTTACCGGCGTGCCGCCATCCGCTGCAGTGCTGCAGACCATGGAAAGCCAGATCGCCGGCGGCGACCCGGTCGCCGCGGCCTATACGGCGATGGAAAACAAGTATTTCTACAACGTCACACTCAAAAACTTTGCTGCTCCGTGGACCAACCGTGACCAGTCGGTATTCGTTCCGCTGAACGACTACATAGCGACGGTCATCGGTATGGTCCGCGACGACGTCGATTTCAGCACCGTGCTGTCAGCCGACCTGACCTACGTCGGTCGCTCCGGGATCGTCGGCGCGGCGCCGGCGGCGAACAACAACAATCATTTCGAACAGCTCGAAGCCAACAACGTGGATCTGAGCAATGTCAACGACTTCGTACCGGTTGCGCAGTCATCGATCCTCGGGATCCCTTCGACCGCAACCGCTGGAGTGATGACTTCGCGCGCCGCGTCCGAGGCGTTCTACGTGGCCGGCACCAACCGCGCCATGTTCCGCTTCACGCTGATGAACCACATGTGCTACGACATGGAGCAGATGCTGGATACCAGGCTGCCTCCGGACTGGATCCGGCAGGACGTCAGCCGCAGCCCGGGTGGTGACAGCCGCCTGTTCCTGAATAACTGCATCGGCTGCCACTCGGGCATGGATCCGCTGGCCGGCGCCTACGCGTACTACAACTACAACGAGGAAACCGGCGTACTCGAGTACACCCCGGGCAACGTGCAGCCGAAGTACTTCAACAACGACCTGAATTTCCCGCAGGGATTCCGCACGGCCGACGATTCATGGGAGAACCGCTGGCGCGCGGGCCAGAATGCGTACCTGGGCTTCGACGGTTCGCTGCCCGGCAGCGGCAACGGCGCCAAGTCGCTGGGCGCGGAACTCGGCAACAGCCAGGCGTTCGCCTCCTGCCAGGTCCGGAAAGTATTCCAGGCCGTGTGCCTCCGCGAGCCGGAGAACGCGGCAGACCGCGCTGCAGCCGCCACGATCACCAATACGTTCCGTTCGACGGGGTACCGCATGAAGCAGGTATTCGCCGATACGGCCGTTCACTGCATGGGCCAGTAGGGAGAAAGGACAATGAAAACAGCAAGCGGAATTGCTACCTATTCGACCCTGGCCGCAAACATGCAGGTACTCAGGGCAGCAGCCATCAGCGTATTCGCGAGCGTCGTGCTCGCGGCTTGCGGCGGTGGCGCAGCGACGACCGACAACCCACTCACGCAGGCACCGCCTCCGGGCAACGCACCGTACACCGGTCCGGTTGCGCGCGACGCCGACGTGCTGAAGTTCCAGCAGGAGTTCTGGTCGAATGCCAAGACCGCCGATCGTTGCGGCTCCTGCCACAACGAAGTTGTCGGGCAGCTGCCGATGTTTGTGCGGAACGACGACGTCAACCTCGCCTACGACGAGGCGCTGACGGTCGTCGACACCACGCAGCCGGCCCTGTCCCGCCTCGTCGAGAAGGTCGGCGGCGGCCACAACTGCTGGAATGAAGATCCGTCGAGTTGTGCGGCGATCATGACGACCTGGATCGAGAACTGGGTAGGCGGCAGCGGCGCTGGCGGTCGCCAGATCCTCCTGACGCCGCCGGTCTCCAGGGATCCGGGCGCCAGCCTCAACTTCCCAGGGGACACGGCCGCATTCGAGGCCACGGTCTACCCCGTACTGGTCGCCAATTGCGACGGCTGCCACAGTTCCGAATCGGCGACCGCTCAGCAGCCGTATTTCGCCGACCCGGACGTGGTGGCCGCATACGACGCCGCCAAGCCGAAGATCAATCTCGACACGCCGGCTAATTCACGGATGGTCATTCGCCTCCGCAGTGAATTCCACAACTGCTGGTCCGGCAACTGCGCAGCCGACGCGCAGGTCATGGAAGACGCGATCGCGACATTCGCCGGCGGCATCACGCCGACGACCGTCGACCCGACTCTCGTCACCAGTAAGGCGCTGCGCCTCGTCGATGGCACCCTCGCCTCGGGCGGCAACCGTTACGAGGATGCGCAGATCGCGCTCTGGGAGTTCAAGACCGGCAACGGCACGATTGCTTACGACACCAGCGGCGTCGATCCGGCGATCGACCTCAATTTCTCCGGTGGCGTCACCTGGTTCGGCGGCTGGGGCATCACGATTACGGACGGCAAGGCGCAGGCCTCGACGACCGCATCGGCGAAGCTCTACGACATCATCCAGGAATCGGGCGAGTTCTCGATCGAAGCGTGGGTCGTTCCTGCCAACGTGACGCAGGAAGAGGCTCGCATCGTCAGCTACTCCGCCGGCACGACACAGCGCAACTTCACGCTGCAGCAGACGCTGTACGACTACCGCTTCCAGCTGCGCACGACCGAGACCAGTCTCAACGGCGACCCGGAATTGTCCACCCCGTCGGCGGACGAAGTCCTGCAGGCAACGCTGCAGCACGTGGTCGCGACCTATGACCCGATCAATGGCCGCCGCGTCTACGTGAACGGCAGCCTGGTCACGCAGATCGACCCGGTACCGGGCGGCACGCTGATCGACTGGCAGCGCGAGTTCGCGCTGGTGCTCGGCAACGAAGCGTCCGGCGACGGTCTGTGGCAGGGCACCATTCGTCTCGCCGCGATCCACCGCCGTGCGATGACGCAGGAACAGGTCACGCAGAACTTCGATGCCGGAGTGGGCGAGCGCTTCTTCCTGCTGTTCGACATCTCCGAGAACATCGGGGCGGCACCGGAATCCTCGTACATACTGTTCGAGGCAGCGCAGTACGACACCTACGCGTACCTGTTCGACCGGCCGCACTTCGTAACGCTCGACGGTTCGTCGCCGGAAGGCATCCCGATCCAGGGACTGCGCGTCGCGATGAATGGGGCGGAAGCTCCGGTCGGCCAGACCTACGCAACGCTGGACGATATGTTGAGTGCTTCGGAATTCGTCGAACTCGGTCAGCCGCTGTCATCATTGGGTGCCGTGCTGCCGCTCGAGAAGGGGCCGGAAGACGACGAGTTCTTCCTGACCTTCGACGTGCTGGCCGGCAACAGCTTCAGCCGCCCGGCCGACCCGACGCTGGTGATCTCTGAATCTGATCGCGCGCCTTCGTCACACATCGGGCTGCGCACCTTCGACGAGATCAACGCGACCTACGCGGAAGTGACGCTCGTCGACCCGACGACTCCCGCGGTCGACATGACCTACCAGGAACTGCGTCAGTCACTGCCAGCAGTGGAAAACCTGAACACGTTCCTGTCGTCGCACCAGGTCGCGATCGCGCAGCTTGCCATCCAGTACTGCGACGCGATGATAGGTACCGCGGGCAACCCGGGCCAGAATCTCGCCGCGCTGTTCCCGGGCTTCAACTGGAGCAACAACAGCGAGTTCAGCGGTAACCGTGACGCCTTCGTGAACCCGTTGATCGATCGCATCATGGGCACCAACATTGGCAGCCAGCCGGTGCGCGCGGACGTCTATGCAGAACTCGCATCGTTCCAGGCAGCGGGCAGTCGCCCCGACAACCTGGTTGATCGGCTGGTCGCCGGCGGCAGCGACACCCGCTCGATCGGCAAGGGCGTGTGCGCAGCGATGCTCGGCAACGCCGTAACACTTGTTCAGTAAACAAAGACAGGACTGAGAAGGAACACAGCAATGGCCAAGAAACGCAATGCAAGGGATTTTGACGCGCCTCAGCTGCATGGTGATCATCCGCGTCCTGTCACCCGGCGGCAATTCGTTGCACAGGGTTTCCGGACAGGTGCTGCCTACGCGGTAGGCGGCGGCATACTGAGCGCGATGGCGACGAGCCCGCGGCTCGCGCAGGCGGCGCTCTCGGGCGACCTCGATGCGCAGCTTGCCAGCTGCGGCATCGCCACTTCCGGGGCGGGCAAGATCCCGTTCATCTGCTTCGACCTCGCCGGCGGCGCAAACATCGCGGGTTCGAACGTGCTGATCGGCCAGGAAGGCGGCCAGCAGGATTTCCTGAACACGAGCGGCTACGAGCGGCAGGGCCTGCCGGGCGACATGATCCCGGGACTCGTCGATCCGATCACGCAGCAGGACTATGCGAATTTCGACCTCGGCCTCGGCTTCCACCTCGACTCCGCGTTCCGGCGCGGCATCCTGGCAAGCCTGACACCCGGGAGGGAAGCGAACATCAACGGGGCGGTAATCCCTGCCCGTTCGGACAACGACACGGGCAACAACCCGCACAACCCGATGTACGGGATCGCCCGCGCCGGCGCCAACGGCTCCATCCTGACGCTGGCGGGCTCCGAGAACACCGACTCCGGCGGCAACTCGATGCTGCCTGCGATGCTCTACGATCCGGAGCTCCGTCCCACGAAGGTCGACCGTCCTTCGGACGTCGTCAACCTGGTGGATACCGGTGACCTCGCCGCCATCCTGAGCCCGCGGGACGCGACCGCGGTCATGGAGTCCATCTACCGTCTCACCGGCAGCAAGATGGGCAACGTGAGCACACAGCTCGCGCCGACGGACGACGCGGCCATGAAGCGGCTCGTGGAATGCGGTTACCTGAAAGCGGCCGACATTGCAGACCGATTTGCCGGTGTCCCGGTGGACCCGAGCCTGGATCCGGAGATCGTCGGCCCGACCGGCATCTTCACCGATGCCGAGTTCAACGCCGGCGATCGCGATGCCCGCGAATTCCAGAAGACCGCCGCGATCATGAAACTGGTCATGAACGGCTACGCCGGTGCCGGCTGTATCGAAATGGGCGGCTACGACTACCACGGCGGCCGCCGTGCCGAAGGCGAGGTCAAGGATTTCCGCGCCGGCCGCTGCATGGGCGCCTGCCTCGAGTACGCCGCACGCCTCGGCACACCCCTGATGATGTACGTCTTCAGCGACGGCTCGCTGTCTTCGAACGGCGCTATCGACAACACCGTCGAGGGCCGCGGCAAGGGCGAGTGGTCAAGCGACAACTCCTCGACCGCCGGTTCCTTCTTCCTTGTCTACAACCCGGGACGAAGAGCGACGCTCATAGGTGGCACGCCTGAACAGCAGGCGATACACCAGCAGATCGGTTACATGAGCAGCGACGGCGCCGTGCAGCGCGCGGCGACGCCGGCGGCGAACAACGTCAACCTGCTCGTGAACACGGTGATTCTCAACTACATGGCGTTGCATGGCGAACAGGGACAGTTCGCCAACCTGTTCCCGAATCACGGGCTGGGCAATGCAGCGATGCAGGACAGCCTCACCGCGTTTACGCCGATCTGTAACGGAACGATTGCCAACCCCGTATAGCCTTGCGGCTGTACAGCCGTGCGGCTGCTCCCCGGCAGCCCCGGCACTACCGGCGGCCGGTCGCTATCCCTCGACCGGCCGCTTCTTTTTCTGAATTCCCAACAACACGCAGCGCGGGCAACGCCCGTTACTGTTGATCATCGCCGTTCAATGGCAGAGGCAGCAAGACAGGAGATCGGGTCATTTCTCTCCCTCATGGCTCGCTTCGCTGCGCTTTACTTCGGTCGAAAAACGCTCCGATCTCCTGTCTTGCATCACACACCGAGTTGCTGGCGGGCTACCGGCGATGTCTTTCGAGGAAGTAAAGCGGACCGAAGGGAGCCATGACGAGGAGGACATCGCCGGTAGCCCGCCAGCGAGATTCGAGCGGCAATGAGCGACGGCTGGCGGGGAGCGGGTTGTTTTTCAAGTGAGAAGCGGGTCCGGCAGTGCGCGCGGGGGCATGCTATAAAGCGGCGCATGGGTGATGTGAAGCAACTGCAGGGTTATCTTGCCTGCCCGCGCTGCGACAAGGCGCCGCTCGCTTTTGACGAAGGCAGGTTCCGCTGCGATGCGTGCAAGATAGACTTCCCCGATATCGACGGCATCCCGTGGATGTTTGCGGATCCGGATGCCAGCCTCGGGGAATGGCGCAACCGGCTGCAGTTCGCGCTGCAGCAACTGGGCCACGAGATTGCCGGGCTCGATGTAGAGCTGAAAGATAACGACCTGCGAACGCTCACCCGCCGTCGCGTCGAGCGTTACAGGAAGTCGCTGGATCAACATCGCCGGGCACTGCAGAAACTGCTGCGCCCCGTCGACGTCCAGTCGCAGAGTGGCAGCTACGAATCTTATCTCGCACTCAGGACGCGGCTGCCGGCCGACCAGGGCCTGAATACCTATTATGCGAACATCCACCGTGACTGGGCGTGGGGCGAGGAGGAGAACGAAGCGTCGCTCAAGCAGGTCCGCTCGGTGCTGCACGATAACGCCGAACTCGGTGACGTGCTGGTTCTCGGCGCAGGTGCTGGCCGCCTTGCTTACGACATCCACCGGCAGCTGGATTGCGCGCGCCTCGTGGCCGTGGACTTCAACCCGCTGCTGATGCTCGTTGCCAACGAAATGGCGAGCGGCCAGCGGCTGTCGATGTACGAATTCCCTATTGCACCGCGGTCACTCGAGGACGATGCGGTGTTGCGCAGGCTGTCGGCACCGGGGGCTGCCGGGGACGACTTCCACCTGGTGCTCGGCGACGCCCTGCGGGCACCGTTCGCTGCCGGCTCCTTCGACACGATCGTTACGCCCTGGCTCATCGACATCATCACCGAGGACCTTCCCGTGTTCGCGGCACGGGTGAACCGGCTTCTTAAAGACGACGGCCGCTGGGTCAATTTCGGGTCGCTGGCATTTGCCGACCCGTCCCGCGCACGGCGCTACAGCCCGGAAGAAACCAAGGCGATCGTCGCCGAGTCCGGGTTCTCGGACCCCTACGTATCCCAGGCGACCATTCCCTACATGTGTTCGCCGGCGAGTCGCCACGGCAGGCAGGAGCGGGTGTTCACGTTTTGCGCCTACAGGGAACGTGCTGCCGGGCAGCCGCCGCGTCATAAAGCCCTGCCCGACTGGCTCGTGACCGGCAAGGAAGCGGTGCCGTTGACGCAGTCCTTTCGCACCCAGGCCATGACCACCCAGATTTACTCGTTCATCATGTCGCTCATCGACGGCAGGCGTTCCATCGAGGACATGGCGAAGATCCTCGAGCAACAGAAGCTGATGAGCCGACAGGAAGCCATACCGGCAATTCGCTCGTTCCTGATGCGCATGCACGACGATGCGCAGCGCCAGCAAGGCTTCTAGCACCCTCCCCCGCAGGCGCTCATCCGGAAAAAATCCGGGTTCCATCATGCCGCGCGCTGCCGACGCTGGCAGCATGAAAATCAATGATTTGCAGCGGACCGGGAACGGAGGGCCTGGAACCCATGTCGACACCAGCCATTTCCATCGTCTTCTTCATCGTGGCGGCCTTTCTCGGCGCACTCGGCCAGTACCTGTACAAGGCCGGCGCCGACCTGGCCGGCGGCAGCATCGCGAGCTACCTGCTGAACTGGCGGCTGCTCGCGGGCGTTGCCTGCTACGTCGCCGTGATGACCCTGTTCGTCGCGGCGTTCAGGAAAGGCGGATCGTTGACGGTGCTTTACCCGATCTACGCATCGACATTCATCTGGGCGGCGCTGCTCGCGCTCGCTTTCCAGGCGACGCCCATACGGCCCGTGAACATTGCGGGCATGGGATTCCTCGTGGTCGGCATGTTCCTGATGGGGAAGTAAGACCGTGGCTATCGACATTGCAGGTGGAAGCGTGGTGTTTGTCACCTATGCCGCCGTCGTGGGCGCACTGCTGGCCCTCGCCGGACTGATCCTCGGCTCGCTGCGCCTGGCCGGACGCGACGTCTCGGCGCCGCTGCGCACCTACCGCGGCTGGCTCGTCATGATCCCGATCGTCCTGGGCACGCTGCTGCTCGGCAGGGAAGCGACGATCATCGGCGTCACCCTGCTGGCTGTGTTCGGCTTCCGGGAGTTCGCGCGAGCAACCGGTCTCTACGAGGACTGGTGGATGACCGGCATCGTCTACCTGGCGATCGTCGCCCTCGGCGCGGTGTCGCTTGTAACCGACCCGCGGCTCGGCCAGCCCGGCTGGTACGGCATGTTCATGGCGCTGCCGGCTTTCGTCATCGCATCGATCCTGCTGGAGCCGGTCCTGCGCAACCGGTCGCGGGGCGCGCTGCAGAAAGTCGCCCTCGCGATACTCGGCTTCATTTATTTCGGCTGGATGTTCATGCATCTCGGCCTCCTTGCCAACACGCCGAACGCCCTCGGCTACCTGCTTTTCCTGGTGTTCGCCGTCGAACTCGGCGACATTGCCGCGTTCACGTTCGGCAGGGTATTCGGCAAGAGGAAGCTGCGGGAGCGGATCAGCCCGAACAAGACCATTGCCGGCTCGGCCGGCGCGCTCGGCGTGTCGCTGGTACTGCCCTGGCTGCTGTGGTTTTCGTTTCCGCACTTCGGGCCCGGACTGCTCGTGCTGACCGGCCTGATCGTGGGTATCGGCGGCCAGCTCGGCGATCTCGTCATCAGCTACATCAAGCGCGACATCGGCATCAAGGACATGGGCACGACGATACGCGGCCACGGCGGAATACTGGATCGCGTCGACAGCATGATATTCGTCGCGCCGATCTTCTTTCACACGGTGCGCTGGTTCGACGGCGCGGGGTGAGGCCAGACATGAACACGTGGAACTACCATCCGTCACCGGATATCGGCACTCCGATTGCGCGGAGGCTGCGGAGTTTCCCGCGCGAACCCGGCATGTTCGCCTATGCCGTGCGCTCGTTCGCCGCGCTGCTGCTGCGCGCATGGATGCGGATCTACCACCGGCTGCACATCGACGGCCGCGAAAACCTGCCGGCAGGCGGCTCCTACGTGCTGGTCTGCAACCACACCAGTCACCTGGATACGCTTTGCCTGCTGTGCTCGGTGCCGCTGAGGCGCATACACCATTGCTTCCCGGCCGCGGCCGCCGACTACTTCTTCACCAACCTGCCGCGCTCGGCGATCTCGGCAACCCTCATCAACGCGCTGCCGTTCGATCGCGCGGGCGGCGGAGCGCAGAGTCTCGCCCTGTGCTCCGCGCTGCTCGAGGAACGCGGCAACATCCTGA
>WOR8_10000780_pt1 | contig 33070 bp, 25 predicted proteins | sample DeeMarSeWOR38_10_FD_19890 | JGI IMG/M metagenome (IMG submission 19890) | reverse complement strand
AAAAGGTTTTAAATGGTTGGGATATGAAAGACGACAGGAATAGCGGGTAAGTGTTTTTTAGGCCTGCAGTTGAAATGAAACAGCCGGCGCTGCCACCGCCGCCCGATTCACTGCTGGAGCTGCGGCCGGAGCCGGTCGATGAGCTGCTGCATACCGAGACGGTTGAATCGATAATTTGAAAACACACATTATTGGAAAAATTACTTTCATTTCCTTCGGTATCATAAGCCGTCACAGCAACGTGATACTTTGTATTTTCGTTCAATCCGACAAACTTCACAGATGGATGGAGCGGATCCGCCAGCTCATCTTCGGGCAATTCGTCGCTGTATCTGTAGGGAGGCCCCGGATAATCGTCATTGCGATAAACGACATACCCCTCCAGGTCGGGCTCATCGTTGGAGTCCCAGCCTAATGTAACGGTCTTAGCGTCACCGGGAGAAAAGGAAAGAAAGGAAAACACCAATACCAGAATAAACCGGCAGATGCAGGCGAACAAAAGGTTTAATTTGTTATTCATGACCGCACAATAACACTGACGTCATTCCTGAGGATCAAATTATGGGCGTCAGCAGTATTATAATGCAGAATCTATGTCAACACCTTTAATGTGCGCAAGTATGCTTTTGTAGATTTATAGTAAAATAGTATACTATACTAAATGTTCCTTGACCTCCTTTAACCGCCCTGAATATCAGGCTTTCTTCGATGAAGAGTGAGCGTCCCGTTCTACCCGAAGACATTATGCATTTTTTAGTATGTCTGTAGTACACAAAAACATACGTTTTTTATCCAATTCCAACTTCTCAACCCATTTTTAAAATAATTTTCCATCCCATTTTCTTCCGTTCAAATACACAATAACAATTAAATATTTGATATTATTTAATATTATGATATGCAAAACTCAACTTTTTCGTAGTTGCAAAAAAGTTTACGGTTCCTTTTTAATGTATTTTGCACTTTTAATAATGCTTTACGTTAGAGAAAAAAGTTTTTTAAAATAAGCGCCAACACGCCCACTGTTAGTTGCCTGTGGCCGGTTGCCGGTTGTCCTTAAGATGTCTGCTGAGCCCTAAATAAATATTTGGGGAATTTTGAATGGGCGTATTCTTTATCTGAATTTGCAATTTTATGATTCAAGATGCTAACATAATTATTTGAGGGGTCGGGAAGTTTTTTCGATTTAGCCGCTCTATGAATAATCGCCCGCGAAACCTGCGCAAACTTGGGCCTCAGGGCGCGTACCAAAAGAACAGTAAAGGATCCCACATACGTTATCCGAAAATTGAGTCTGTTTGGAGATTCATAACATCGTGCCGATCCCGTTCTTTTGCAACGCTCCCTGAGGCACTCAAACAGTGCACCGTTTTCGCGAACGATCATTCATTCCGCTCTTTGTGGGGATTTGAATCAAAAACTCCCCGACCCCTCAATTATTTAAACCTTAAATTATATATGGCGTTTAAGAAAAAGAGCAAATAATTTTGCGTAAAAGAACGATAAATATACCCATATTATTAAAAAGTTTTCAGATGCTCAGACTTCTTGGGCCACAGCTTTTTCTTGAAAAAGTAAGATACCAGGTTTTCAGCCGGATCCCCCACCTGTGTGTAGGAAAAGAACTCGATAAGAGAAATCTGTCTTTTGAAGGTCCTGAGGGGATTAAACTTTTCCGCGCTTCATCCGAAGATGTCCTGCAATTCTTTCGGTTAATGGCCAGTGAGCAAAAAGAATCGCGATATGCGATGATAGAGAGAAAAAATTTCTATGAAAGGGGCTTTAAAAACTGTTACATTGGTATGAATATCGAATCGGGTGAGATGGCCAGCATCTTATGGTCGGTTACGTCCGGTGATGTGAAGCGAGCACGGTCCAAGCATCGGTATCCGTTCCTAAAAGAAGATGAAATAATGGGGGAAAATATTTATGTACTCGAAAAGTTCAGAGGGCAGGGAGTTATGGACAGTACGGGTCGCCAACATGAAGCAATTGCTGCCAAGCAGGGTTTCAAACGAATACTGTTTATCATTCGAGAAAGCAACGTTCCATCGGTAAAATCGAGCATAAGACGGGGGCACCTTGTATATCGGAGACTAATGATTTCACACGTCTTATTTCATGTCAAAGTCGAGACTCTCGATAATTATAATCCACCTGTTCCTATTCCAATCCCATATTAGCCCGAAGGATAAGACTTTTATCATTAGATGGAGATTTTCATGGCGCGAATTCCCGCAGAAGTTCTCTCCATTTGCGGACAAAGATTTCATGTGTAAACCCTTTTGCATAGTTAAAACCCTTCTCAACATAGCATTCTTTATTGCCCAGGACTTCTCTGACCATGTCCCGAAGATCTGAAATCGAAGCACAGATCATCTGGCCGCCGCCCTCGAGCAATTCTTTCATTCCGCCTCTCCCTGAACCAATTACGGGTGTTCTGCAAAGCAATGCTTCATGAGCAACTCTGGACCACCCTTCTTCGATTTTTGACATATTCACGACCACGTCACAGGCGTTAAGCAGCAGCAGATAATCTTTTCTGTTTAAGTACAGCCAGTGGACCGGAATATTGATTTCCTCTGTGACAGGTCCTGTCATCACAAGCGTAACTTCCTCGTCTTTTAAAGCATTAAAAACATCTATTACTCCCTTAACCCGATCGGCATAGCCGATGTAAACGACCGGCCTATCGTTCGGAATACCATTTTTTTCCAAAAAATTCTTTACCTCTTCCGTTCCGAATACAAATTCTTCAGGATTAAAGGCATTATAAATAACACGAACCTCCCGGCAGCCGATGCCATCCAAAAAATCTGCCCAGAATTTTGATACGGTTACCACCATGTCAAGGCCGCGCAGACGCCTTTTTAAAACCTTTAATGAAACTTTTCCCTTAAGCGTCTTCATTTTTTCCGTAATATAGATATGATGCAGCATACCGATTTCAACGGCATCTTTTCTCCTTTTGCCAAGGTTTATAATCGGTGGTGCCATAATAAAAATATCACCATCGATGCTGCTGGTGCGCAAACGATACCAGTATTGCAGAAAATTCTCATGGGGTAATCGGGGCGCGCTTTCATCCATGATAACGTGATAAGAATCGGAAAGCGCCACGGCGGCGTGATATTCATAAGTATGCCCCCCCCTGCTGTCATCTAAAACAGAGCGCTTCTTAAAAGAATCGATGAGAATTTTTGTTTCCGGTTGCCAGATAATTCGTTTCATGGTGGATGCTTTTCAAAGTTAGGTCTGAACATTAAACGATAAAAAGAAAATATGCTTTATTCAAGCTCAATTTATCGAAATTCAATATCTGGAAGACCAGGTTGGTTGTATTTTTGCCCACACTATTAATATTCTGCTGGACTTTTACAATACTGTTCGGATAAACAATTATACCAGACGCAAAAACGAATGATCAGTAAATAATGTAATATTTACAGTGTACTATATCGTTTTTGGTATCTTGCGCAATTTGACGGCATAAAATTCAGGTGCCTTTCTTTTAGGCGAGAAAAATGTGAAAATCATTGCCAATTGTTTGGATATTTTCTTTCACAATTGCGCCTTTTGCTCACTTTATTCTTGCATCCGCTAAAATCATAAGTAAATGAAATAATGTATAAATTAATTTAATGTGGCTAATTTGCACGATTCTTGCTGTTTGTGAAATGAAAACTCACTGCAGACATATCAAAATAATTAAGCGCTTCGTGAAAAACATAGAAAAATATTTTATCCATTTGTATGATTCATCGTAAATCACACCGCAAACAAAGGTGTTTGGGAAATAAGTTCAGCTTAATTTTTTGGCATTGGCCGAGTGATCGATAGGATAAATGGAGTATATCAGAATGGAAAAAATTATACGTAATGATTGGCAACAGATAAGAAAAGGAACATTAAGGGCAGATATATTAAAGCGTTCAATACATGTTGAGGGCCTGGATATATCACGATTTCGCTTTGAACAGCCCGGTGAGACAGAATTGAACTCTTCAGACGGACATATTATCACCGTACTGAGTGGTGGTGTGTTACTGAAGGTGAATTCATGTGAAAAGCCTTTAAATCTACATCCGTTTGTACACTTATATATTCCACCCGATGAACAGGCTCAGCTAAAAGTCTCTGCAAATACCCGGATAATACATATATCCGGCCCTGAGGATCAGGCCAGAGGTAAACGACTGATCGTGCGTGATGAACAATTCCTCAGGGCAACAGCCGACAATGAGCGGCTATTTCGATGGATACTTACTCCTCAGTATTTGAGCCGGCGAGTATTTCTCTACCATGACCGGGCTCTTTTATCGAAAAATGGTGATCCTGTTTCGTTGTTTCATACCACGATGTTTGATGTAAAGGGCCTGCCTTCCAATGATGATGGTCTACCGGTGTTTAAAATGTCTTATGACAACCAGACTGAAGTTAACGTTTGCTTCGACGTTTCCGGAGAGGCGAAAGTCCGCATGGCCTACCACCCTTACAGTGATGAAAACCAAAGATGGGGGGAATGGCAATTGCTGGACAGCAATACAACCTATTACCTGAATGAAGCGTCAAACGGCTCTGAGGTTGAATGGCATAAAAACCCGGAAACGGCTGAGCAATTTTCAAGACGAAATAAGCATGAAGTCTTTATTTCGGAAGGGGGATATGTATCACTATTTTGTTTATTTGATCCTGCCCCCACAGGAACCGAAAGGCATTTACCCGGGAAGTACAGCTCGTACGAACACATCAGTAAAATCGTTGGCACAGAAAGCTATGAACGGCAATTGGAGGCGCTGGCACCATATGACGAAATGGTTGATAAATTATCGTTTCAAAAAGCTCAAGTCTCATTAGATGAAGTTAAGAAAAATCCATTATGGCAGAGCTACCAACACGGCTTAAAATGCCAGATGAACCTGGAATCTAAACTGATGCAGCAGCTCCGAGAGGATAATCAGGGTCGCGATGGAGTAGTTTTGAGATGGCTTAATAAATTGTCTTGAAGGAGTGGTGGGATTTTCAATTTATTGAAAATACAAATGAAACTAATATTAAAACGATGAGCAATGTTTGGATGCGTTTTAATTGATCTGTTTACTGAAACGGAGGTTATAATGAAACAAAATTTTAAGATTGCAATTATAGGCGCAGGGAACATCGGTATCTCCATTGCAAATGGATTAGTTCAATCCGGTCAATTTCTCTCTAAAAATATTACATTGACCAGAAGGAAAGTGCATCTACTTGAAGAACAAAAAAAACAGGGATTCGTTATTCAAAGCAACAATCGCGAGGCTGTTAATAACTCTGAAATAATTATTATTGCCGTGGAACCACAGCAGATTGACGATGTCCTTAAAGAGATTAATTCTGAATTGGTCCCTGATAAACATACCATCATTTCTGTGGTCACAGGAGTGACGATAAAACAGATTATTAAACATATTGGGAATAAAACAAGAGTGGTACGTGCGATGCCGAATACGGCAATATCGATTCGGGAATCAATTACATGTCTCGCATCAGTTGAAACGAATGATGAAGTTCTCGAGATTGCAAGGTCAATATTTGGCACTGTGGGGAAAACCCTGGTTGTAGAAGAAGAGCAAATGATTGCTGCCACAGCGCTCGCAGCCTGTGGCATAGCGTTTTTCTTACGAGCCATACGGGCTGCTTCACAAGGTGGTATTGAAATAGGCTTTGATTCCGGTGATGCGTTGTATATTGCAGCCCAGGCGGCTAAAGGTGCTGCATCATTGCTATTGGATTCTAAAAATCACCCCGAATTCGAAATCGATAAGGTAACAACACCGCGAGGGTGCACCATTTCAGGTTTGAATCAAATGGAGCATGAAGGATTCAGTGCGGCTATGGTCAGTGGAATTACGGCTTCTGCAAATAAGGCTGCGATGCTATACAGCAAAACCAATGACTGAAATGAATATATACACCTCGAATATCAAAGCGCAGACACAAATATTACGTTAATTTATGGGCTTAAACAATGATATAATTAAAAAAGTGCATCTACCTTGTTTCGGGTGATAGATGCGGAATTATTTTTGGATCTTTCGGTGAAACATAAAAATTAATTTAATGAAAAAATTTCTATTTTCTTATCTAATCCTCTTCTATTTCACCTTCAATGGCTGAACGAAAACCGAATCTAACTCTTTAAAAATTCAGCCACCACCGGAAAGTGATCTGAACCACCGGATTCTTTCAATGTGCGAGCCCTTTGCGGAACAAGGTGATCATTATAAAAAATGTGATCAATCCGAACAAGTGGAGGGATCAATACTTTTCCTCCGAAAATGAATATTGAAGCTGGATAAGTGAAACCAAAGCCATAACCTGCCTCCCAGTGAGCGTCACGTAAATGTTTGTTCACCATGCGGTATGTTTGTGTTTGGTCGGTAGTGTTAAAATCCCCTCCCAAAATAAGCGGGCCGTTTGTTGTGGTAATATCTTCTGCCAATAAGGCTGAAATTTGACGATACCGTCGCAACCAGCCAGACTGCTTAATTGGATGAATGTTAAACACCATAATTGGGCTATCAGGTATTTCAATCAACACCTTTTGAGCTAGTCCCTTATTAGGAAATGCACCCATGGAGGTTATTGGATAACGACTGATAACCCCCTGAAGCATCTTTGGCTCATAAATAAAGTGCAGTTCAGCATCAGAATAAAGATTAACCAACGCGCCGGTAAGTCTGTCTACCCTAGCCGGTTTAAGCTCTTGCAATAATAAAATATCGGGCTGCTCTTTCCGGATAACTTGAGCCACTGCGACCATATCATTATTGTTCCGCCAGATATTGTAACTCATAACCTTAATCGGCATTAATTCAGATTGTGTAGCACCTAAACTGGGTAAAAAAAGTCGGGCGTAGGTGAGACAAATGAAGATTGTAGGTGCAAGCAATGTCAGCACCAACCATTTGCGGTGCGCCATTCCGGCCACAATCAGCGCTGGTATCAGGATGATCAACAACCATGGCATCAGATAACTGATGAGGCGTACCGGCAATAACTGATCGCCTGACCACCACCGCAAAAGGTAACTAAGCAACACGCACAGGCCCAAGAACCATAGACTTAGCCAAAAGCTAAAGCAAACGAAGTTCCACAATTCTTTCGATGATATGATATTCAGATTATGCAGCATGATAATTTTTATCTACCTCCATTAAAATAACAGCACACATTACGGATCTATATTCTGACGCTTTATTGTCTAATATTCAAATTGCAAATTTTTATAATCAAGCTGGTTATCGGCCGAGGTTATTTTCATCGGCACCTTTTCGAGGCTATCAATATGTTAATCAACGCGTTTTAAGTATATAGATTCAATAATTGTCTCCAGTGCCGGTTCGCTAATACTGATGTCTTTCACCGGAAATGTAGCAAACAGGTAGGAGGCCACCTCGGCCGCTTTATCATAAGCGACCTCCAGCAGAATTTCATGGTTACTGATTTTCTGCATGTCACCAAGCTTTGTTGCGGCTTCCTGGTTCCATTGGCCATCGAACACAACATGGATTTTCTTGCGGAAGCCGTCGAGACGACGCAGATCTCGAATGCCGCCATCATAGGCAATTTTTCCCTGGTTGATGATAATAACTCTTTCGCAGACCTGCTCAATATCCGATAGGTTGTGGGATGTGAGTATGATGGTATATTCTTTTTGTTCCCGAAGCTTTCTGATGAACTCGCGGATTTTTTTGGCGCTGACCAGATCCATCGCATTGGTGGGTTCGTCCAAAAAAATAACCCTGGGATCATGTAGTAAGGCGGCAGCCAGTTCACAACGCTTGCGCTGACCGAAGGAAAGTTTCCGCTGGGGTACTTTCAGAATATCAACGATTTCGGCCAATTCAACAAGTTCCCTGACTTTTTTGCAGTAGCTGTTCTCAGGAATTTCATACAAAACCTTGCAAAATTCAAAGTAATCTTCAGCCGGAAGATCCCAAAAAAGGCGATTGCGCTGCCCGGTAATAAAAGAGATATTCTTCAAAAACGCCTTCCTGCGTTTAAAGGGGATGTGTCCCATAACAGCAACCTCGCCCCCGGAAGGAAAAAGAATCCCTGACAGCATCTTAAGGGTTGTGGTTTTTCCGGCACCGTTGGGTCCGATAAAACCGACCACTTCACCGATATGAATATCCATATCAATTTCTCTGACAGCCTCCACAAAAACCTTTTTACCGCGAAACAACGATTTTATCGAACCATGGAGACCCGCTTCCTTTTTATGAAACCAATAGGTTTTAGAAAGATTCCTTGCAAAAATAGCTCTCATTCTTTACTCCTGGCAAGCGCTGTTCACTGCCACTTCAGCCTAAAGCGTTTTGTTCCTGCATGTCAAATAATACCCGCATTTATCCCTTTATAATTACAACCTTGTCTTTTATGATTAAACACATTGAACATTGGAATTTTGAATTTGTTTCAAATTTCGAGATTCTCCGGCCCCATTAAATTTAGAGACAATTTAATGCGGATGCTCCGGGTCCGATTTATCTGGCCTATGTACTTGCAGAAGAATAATTCTTGAGTCCCAATTTCCAAAATTTCAGGGCCAGGATCAAAAAGAAATTTGCTGCCGTGAAACTAAAAACGAGAAAGCGCGGCGATAATGAATTTAATAAAGCCTGCGCGGGTATTTGAGCCACCAGAGAAAGAGGAAGAATATAGATAAACATTGCCCTTAAAACTCCTTCGAAGATATCGAGAGGATACCGGCCAATTCTGAGAAGGTTGTCAAAAATTCTGGCTAATCCGTAGGATTGAATGGTCCAAAACGAAATCGTGGCAACAATTAATACCACGGCAAAAAGAAAAACCAGGGCATTTGCAATGAGCAAGATATAAAAAAGAAACTGAGTCCATGTGAAAGCGAAATCCAAATGATAGAGCACATACCCAAGAAAGCCCACCGTGGGCAAAAAACTAAAAAAATCGATCAAATCGATATCCTCAAAAGATGCAATAAAAAGTAGGTTAACCGGCAGAATCATGCGTGTATCGAGCTCTCCGGATTGAATTCGTTGCGGCAGATGAAATGCCAGATTTCGCTGAAACGTAATGCTGATAATAAAATCAACCAGGTGAAAGGTGGCAAAAAGAAGAAGCACCTGGTTATATGACCATTGACCGATTCGGCTTACGTTTAAAAATATTGCCTGGAAAAAAAGAAAAAGCAAACCTATTCGAATGATCTTACCTGTGATCATAAAAATAAAATTTAAGCGATAATCCATCTGCCGCATCAGGCTAATCCGGATCAAAAAACCAAATAGTCTAATATATCGTTTTAATACCTTCACAAATTCAATCTCCCATAGCTACATATTGTCGAATTCCTTTTCTCCAGATAGCCACATTTATCAGTGCAAAGGCAACAATCCAACCACCTTCCTTCAGAAATTCGAGGAACACCTGATCCAGGGGTATCTTACCGAGATATACCTTCATGGGTAAATAGATGAAAAAGTGAAATGGAAACATCAAAAAAATATTTTGTATCGTAAAAGGGAAAAAAGATAGGGGAATGATGGCACCACCAACAACTTCCATAATCACCCGCATCGTGAACCGGATGCCATATGTGTTTTCAACCCAAAATGCCAGTAAACTCAACGCCTCAAAAATGAGAAACTGCAGCAGACCAGCCAGAGAGATCGATATGAGAAACATCACAAGATTTATTGAATTCGATGGAAATAGCAAATATTTGCTGAAAAAGAAAATAACCACACTGTATCCTATTAATCCTACAAAAAATAAAAATACTTTGGTTCCGAGATCTCTAGCGAACCAGATGACGTAAGGACTGATCGGTTTGATCAAAAGATTTGACAGGGTGCCTTCACGGATACTTTGACTGGTTTCGGGATTTTCTGCGGTTGTAAGGATAAACGTATTGATTAAACCGGCGCCGATAAGATAGGTGACCATCTCTTCAATAGAATACCCGCCGATGATACTGCGGCTAGAACTCCTGAAAATTGCCAGCCACAGAAAAACAATAATCAATGAGGAAACAATACCGCTCAGAATCTCCAGTAGAAAATTGACTCTGTAAGCCATTCTTTCGATCCACACAAGCTTGAAAACATACCATAATTTAATAACCATATCTTCCCTTTAAGCCACCTGTGCTATTATCATATCGAGCCGGCATTGAATTTGTTAAGAGTTACAAACTATAAGATCTCAGGCAAAGTATAGCAATTTTTTCCGATATGTAAAACGGCTGCTGAATCTGGCGGAACTGTCTTACATTGTAGCACGCTAACTACTACAAAGTAGTAATTTCATATTTTTTATTGGCTAAAATAATGAATTCAGATAAATTTAATATACTGCCTGATTTGCACTTGAGTTTCTAATCTGTCATCGCCGGAGATATTTTGAAATGCATACCAGTAATTTTTTCAAGACTTATTTCCAATATTCAAGAAGAAGAGCACAATTCGATACTTTGTTTGCCCTTAGCCAAAATCTATTAAACGAAGATCGAGTGTTATCTGGCAATTCCAAAAAAACCATAAATCTGCTGAACAACCATAGAATTAATAGCCAAAACCTTTTAGGTCAATTATTCCTTCGCGTATCTTCGGTATGCAAAGAATGTAAAGGCGAATGTTGCCAAAAACCGTTTGAAAAATATTTTACAGCTGTAGATTTTTGGTTAAGAAAATTATAGCTCTAATCCAATAAAACATGATAAAATTAATCAAAACGAACAATCTAATTTCATCAAAAGACACGTAAAGCAGATAATTTTACGTTTTAAACCAAAAAGTAAAGAGCAAGATCTCAAAAATGGAGGAGGATGTTTATATTCCGGACCCTACGGTTGTAAATTAGAAGTCTCGGATAGGCCTATCATATGTTTGGTGTTCTGCTGCAAGAAGATAAGACAAAAAATGGATAATACTACGAAAAGTGAATTTTATGACTCAATTATAGATTTATTCTCTGTTTCTCTTCAGCTTTTTGAGATTTTAAAAAAAGAATCAGGTGTTTCCAGGTTATACGGTCGGATCTTACTGCTATTAACGTTTTGATGTACTTCATTCTTGCTCTAAGTAATATCTCCAACCGCTCAAAAATAAACTCCTGCGATATTTAGCTCATCATTAATTCGGCAATCAAAGGCAAATGACCCGAACCGCCGAATTCCTTAAAAGTGCTGGCACTTTTCGGAATAAAATGTTGTCTGAAGAAAATATGATCAATTCGAACAAGTGAAGGGATTGGAATCCCTCGTTTGGCTATGTTTTTGAAGCTGGATACGCGAATCCAACTCCACAGCCGGCCTCCCAATAAATGTCATATAAATATTTAGTGGCCATTAGATAGGTTTATTTCTGAAAGGCGGGAACATTAAGAAAAAAATGAAACGCTTTTTAAAAGAAGCTTTACATTACTCCTAATTCTATTACTGATCTTTTGTATTTCTTGCCGAATAACATCTAAGCCTCTTTTAATAATCGGCTTAAAATCTTTTATACAAAAAATTGAAAATATGCAAGGATTGATATAAGGCTTTATGTAATGTCTAAGATTGTATTTTTCCGTCCCTCTGCACTTTACACTGTGGATAATGTCGCTAAACAAATCAATCCAGTATACTCCGGAAACAAAGGAGTTTTGTAATGGTAATTTATTATAAACCTGGTGATTGTAAACTATCCAGGGAAAATTAATTCCACATCTCAATGAATGCAATATAGAGCGGTTCATTCGCCCGTTTATATCCATAAGTTTGTAAACACCATTACGGCTATCTTTTTTGTATTCGACGCACGAATAGCCGCAGAATTTCATAGCCTGGAGTAATTTGCGCGTGGGAGAAATTATCTCCGGTATATGCTTACTGATTAGAACACGCGGGACCCCAAAATGTGTAGGGGCAAGCCTTACTTTCTCAGCTGTAAATTCAGCTAAAAATTTGTCTCCGCAAAAATATGAACAATAGTTGATGCCGCATGTATCATCACCCGGGATTAACTCCTGAATTAAAACCTCTAATCCATGATCAACTGCCTCCCTGTAATGGAACATCAATTGTTCAAAATTATCAACTCGAACTAACTTTTTCTTAAATACATTAAAATATCGATGGCTATATACCGGCTTTACCACACAAGGAAACTCAATTCGATTTCTCCATTCTAGAATATCTTCAAATGACTGCGGAACTCTGGTTTTTGGAACCGGTATGCCAAGTTTATCCGCTAACATATATGTATTTTCCTTGTTAATGCAAATCTGGGTGACGCTGCTTTCGGTAAATGCAAGTTTGTAATTGCCTTCCAGAAGCAATTTATGTCGCGATACCGTGGTCAACGTCTCATCATCAGCGGGTATCAACAGACTACCCTTAAAACGTTTAGCTAAATTTAATAATAAGCCGATAAACTTATCCTCGTGTTCCTCAGGATGAGGAGCATAATATTTTTCTTTGACATACTTTGAAACAGATCCCATGTCCTTTTTGCTTGTATAAATGGCAATTATTGGCACTCCCATCATTCCAAGTGAGCGAATTACACCAAGACCTGTAACATGAGCAGAAAGCACAATGGCTGGTAACATTTTCACCTCATGTGATTAATGGCACAAAATATATATAGTGGTTGTCAAAAAAACGTTCCGATATTCAAACGTTTTTTCCCACAATCACTTATACCCCAATTCCGTATTTCGGAACATTATTATGGAAAGCGGTTTAAAACGAAAAAACGACTTCCGCTTCTGTATGCAAGAAGTCGTTGGTCTATAATCTATATCGGCCAAAGAAGCTCGAAACTTAAGAAAAACCTATCCGTAAAATCCTGGCTGCTGTGTTCTAAAAAAGGCGGCGCATCCTATTTAAAGCGCTTTATTTAATGACTTTTTGAGAATTTTGTGAATCGGCATGCAATAATGACCCACCTTTAGCCGGAATCGGCGTCCAAAATTGACCCACCCATAAAGGTTCCTTTATTCTGCCATTAAGTTGGTGGAAGGAGGGACCGGAGATGCTAACAGTGGAGACGATCCGTAAAGTTCGCTTAGCCTATCATCGAGACGGCAAGTCGATCCGTAAAGTGTCCAAGGATTTGAGACTGTCACGCAATACAGTGCGCAAAGTGGTTCGCAGTAATCAGACCGCTTTTGAATATCGTCGCAGTAAACAACCTTTTCCAAAGCTGGGTGCGTACATCGAAGAGTTAGAATGCCGCTTAGGAGAAGATCAACGGTTGCCAAAGAAAAGAAGACGCACTGCGCAAGCGCTGTTTGAGGAGCTTCAGAACCAAGGATATTGCGGCGGCTACGACAGCGTGCGGCGATATGTAAAGCGCTGGCGCCGTCAGCAACAGCATATGGCTGCCCAGGTGTTTATCCCGCTGACCTTTGATCCGGCCGAAGCCTTCCAGTTTGATTGGAGCCATGAATCGGTTGAGATGAATGGTATGCCAGTGAAGGCCAAGGTAGCGCATTTGCGTCTTTGCCACAGCCGCATGTTTTTGGTGGTCGCCTATCCGCGTGAGACCCAGGAGATGGTTTTCGATGCTCACATGCGCGCATTTGAGTTTTTTGGCGGTGTGTGCCGCAAAGGGATTTACGATAATCTAAAGGCAGTGGTCAACAAGGTGCTGTCGGGCAAGGAACGCAACTTCAACAACCGCTTTTCCCAGCTGTGTTCGCATTATTTATTTGAACCCATCGCCTGCACACCGGCGGCCGGCTGGGAAAAGGGGCAGGTGGAAAATCAGATTGGCCTGGTGCGGCGACGGTTTTTTACACCCCGGCTCAAAGTCAAAGATTTTGCCGAGCTCAATGTTTACTTGATGGAGCGCTGTATTGGCTGGGCCAAAACCCAGCGGCATCCAACGATACCGCAAAAGACGGTTTGGCAGGTTTATCAGGAGGAAAAACCCTATTTTATCAAACTTGCTCCGCGCTTTGACGGGTATGCGGAGCGGCCGGCGCGAGTGAGCCCCAGTAGTCTGGTGACCTATGATCGCAATCGTTACAGCGTTGACTGCAATCATGTGGGAAAGACGGTTCAGATGCGGGTGTATGCCGATCGGATCCAAATTGTTCGCAATGCCCAGGTAATCGGTGAGCATCAGCGGCACTTTGGCCGCGGCAAAACGGTATTTAATCCCTGGCACTACCTTGCAGTACTGGAGCGCAAACCCGGAGCCTTGCGCAATGGGGCACCGTTTAAAGACTGGAACCTACCTGAGGGCATTGATCGTGTGCAACAGAGGCTCAAGCGGCGTTATGCGGACTGGGATCGGCAATTTGTCGGTATCCTACAGGCCGTTGCTCTGTATGGTTGCGAGGCGATCGAGGATGCCTGCTGGCAGGCCTTAAAAATGAATGTGATCAGCAAAGAAACTATCCTAAACCTGGTTCATCGCAGCCGGGACCGGCGTTTAGAGGTGGTTGTGGATCTTCCGCCGCATCTGGTCTTAAAACACGAACCGCTGGCCGATTGTCGGCGTTATGACCGGCTGCTCAAAGAGGTGCATCATGCTGCGCAATGAGATTTTGCAGATGATGGACAGCCTAAAACTCAGAGGGATGCACGCGGTCTTTGATGAGGTGCTCACCGATGGCCGTAAACGCCGATCAGCGGTGGAAAAGATCCTGCTGGAGCTTTTGCAGGCTGAAGCCGCTGAGCGACATATGCGCAGCATTCGTTACCGCCTGGGGCAGGCTCGCTTCCCGGTCATGAAAGATTTGGACAGCTTTAACTTCAAAGAATCCGCTGTGGGTGAAAAGCAAATACGCTCGCTATACGATGGGGCTTTCATTGAATATCACATCAACCTGATCTTGGTCGGTGGCACCGGAACCGGTAAAACGCATCTATCCATTGCGATTGCCGCCCAGGCGGTACGCAGCGGGGTGCGGGCGCGCTTTTATAACCTGGTGGATTTGGCCAATGAGCTGGAGCAGGAAAAATTAGCCGGCGATGGCGGCAAGATTACCGCAAAGCTGGTTCGCTTTGATCTGGTGGTGCTCGATGAGTTGGGGTATTTGCCGTTCTCCAAAACCGGCGGTCAGCTGCTGTTCCATCTCATCTCCAAACTCTATGAGCAGACCTCGGTGATCATCACAACCAATTTGACATTCGGTGAATGGCCCCAGGTGTGGCGATAAGAAAATGACCACCGCCATGCTCGATCGCCTCACACATCACTGTGAGATTATTGAAACCGGAAACGAAAGCTGGAGGATGAAACACAGAGACTCTTAGCTGAGATAATCATAAAATAATTTAAAACTTCATGCTCAAAGGTGGGTCAATTTTGAACGCCTATGGTGGGTCAAATTTAGATGCCGATTGACAAAATTTAAATAATTCACTTTATAGTGCAATTCGGAAACCATAAAAATGCTGTTTCTTTGCAAGCGGGTATTGCTAATAGAGCATTTATAAAAAATTATCAGGAACAATCTGAAACAGCTTCTTTTTTTAGCAAATTGCGGTCGATCTTCCCGCTGGAAGTTGCGGGCAACCGTCTACGGCAAACGATTTTTTCAGGTATCATGTATTTAGGCAATTTTTTTGCGCAATGGTTCAAAAGTTCCTTTTCATTTACTTTATCTGCATCTTCCGCGGCAACATAGGCAATGATTTTATTTCCAATAATTTCATCTGGAAGCGCAACGACTGCAGCCTGTTTGATACCTGAATAACTGTAGAGCGTAATTTCGATCTCATCCATCTCGATTCGATAGCCTTTGCTTTTAACCATATGGTCCCTACGCCCAATAAAGGTATAGTTTTCATCTTTGTCCAGTCTCACCAAATCACCTGTTTTGTAAACTTTCATCGGCGACAGCGGCAGAAGCGGATCTGCTACAAAACTGGCCGAGGTTCTATCAACATCCGCCCAGTAGCCCATTGCAACCGTCGAACCTCTTACGTAAAGTTCCCCCTCCTCTCCAGCAGAACTTATAGCCCTGCCTTGCGCATCCAACGCAAACACTTCAAAATTAGGGAATGCTTTTCCGATGGGAATCTTCCAGGTATCATCTTTTGGAAATCCATTTATTCGATAAAAAGTCGATGAATTAGCTTCAGTTTGCCCATAGATATTGAAAAATTTCGCATTTGGGGCGCTGGCCATGACTTTGCGAAGATGCTTAACCGGTAGAATCGCCCCGGCAAAAAGAACCAGTCTTAAAGAATCGAAACAGAATGTATCCAACTTGACTCTCTCCGCTAATAACGATAGAACGGTTGGTACCGAATTCCATATGGAAATATGATTTTGTTTTATGCATTCGGCCATTTTTAACGGAAATACGGAATATGCTTCAGGTATCAATACAATCGTAGATCCACATTTGATCGCTGCGAAAATATCAAACACGGACATATCAAAATGAAGCGGCGGATGATTGCTGAGGATATCATCGGGTGATATCCCAAAGAAATGCGCAGCCATGTCGACCCATTGCAGCGAATTCAGATGAGATATTACAACCCCCTTCGGCGTCCCGGTTGACCCTGACGTGTAAAGAATATAAGCGGGGTATGTGTCAGTTATATCAGGTAATTGTTGATTATCGGCCTCGACCCGAAAAACTTCCTCCCAGAATATCAATTCTAAAGATCTGTTTTGCTGTTTTAATTCCTCGTCAGGGTTTCCTGCGATGAGAGCGTTTTTTAACTGTGAATTTTCACAAAGATCAGGAAGAACGTTTTTTGCCTTTTCCCCTGATGTAAGCAAGCATTTGATTTCACAATTGGAAACAATATATTTGGCCCTTTCAGCCGGCGCTGTGGGATCAATAGGTACATAGGTTGCACCTGCTTTCAGCACACTAAAAACAGCAATGATTGACTCAATAGATTTTGAGAAGAGTATTCCGACCCGATCTCCCTTTCTTACGCTCAAGCGTTTCAAAGCCCCTGCCAGTTGGTTGCTTTTTGCCTCTAATTCACCGTAGGTAAGTGATTGTTCATTAATGACAACAGCTTGTTTATCCGGATATTTTTCGGCCGTTTCCATTAGCAAATGTTGTAACAAATAAATATGCACTTTAAATGCCCCCCCTGAATACAATCTCAAATTGCCTAAAGGCCAAGCCAGCTGGCGATAATATTCCTCTGGATCTCGGATGTTCCCGAATAGATCTTTCCGGCAATAGCATCGCGAAGATCTTTTTCGACGCCAAACTCCTTCATATAACCATAGCCGCCATGCAACTGAATGGCATCAAGACTGGAATCAACTGCGGCCTCACTTAAATACAATTTTGCAATCGCGGATTCGATCGGCGCTTTCTTGCCCTGGGATTTCATCCAGGCAACTTTGTAAAGGATCAAGCGCGAGAGTTCTATTCGAACCATCATATCGGCGATTTTATTGGATATTGACTGAAATTTTCCAATTGGTCGTCCGAATTGCTGGCGTTGTTTGGCATATTTAATACAATTTTCAAGCTGTCTTTCCATCGCTCCCAAATTGCAGGCAAACAGACAACAGCGTTCCCACTCCATTTCAGAGTTGAAAATGGCGACTCCGGCCCCTTCCTGGCCCAGTCTGTTTTCAACCGGAACCTCGCAATCTGCTAAGATAACTTCTGCCGTTGGGGAGGTTCTCAAACCCATTTTATCCAGAGGCTTGCCTACTGAAAAACCTGGAAAATCTTTTTCCACAATGAATGCGGAAATTCCGCCGATTTTTTTTGCCGCATCCGTGACCGCAAAAACAAGTAGAATATCGGCAATGGGCGCATTGGATATAAACATTTTAGTTCCATTAAGTATGTAGGTATCTCCATTTTTTGTCGCTTTAGCTCTAATACTGAAAGCATCGGATCCTGAATCAGGCTCCGTCATCGCATGCCCGCCTATAATGGTTCCCCGGCACATGCCTGGAAGAAACTTCTCTTTCTGACTATCGGTGCCAAAATTTAAAAGAGGAATCTCACAGGTCCACATATGGGAGTTGATCGCAAACAGTAATCCGCTATCCTGGCAACCATAGCCTAATCCCTGCATGACAATCAGGCATGTCAATATATCCTCTTCCAGTCCATTATATTTTTTGGGTATCGGCAAACCAAATATTCCAAACTCGGCACACTTTTTCCACCCGTCCAAGGAAAATTCTCCAATTTTTTCCCGTTCGAGAACTCCCTCGTTAAGTTCACCCTTGGCGAATTTGATAGCCGATTCCTTCAGCCTAAGTTGATCCTCGCTGAATGAAAAATCCATATAGCCTCCTAATTCGGTTAAAGCCCGACCTTTCTGAGAATCTCATAAAACTTGATATCTGAAAGAATTGATTTCTAAATTTCCCGAACTCAGCTCGCAACCTTTATTTCTGTAACATCTCAAGGTTCGATTAAAGATTCTAAAGGTCAAATTGGGTCATCAAAGCTGTTTTCAAGACAACTTGACATGATGATCAACCAAGCCGGCAATGGCAACTTCTTCAGGTTTTTCTTGCAATCAGTTCTGCTATAGAACCAATCTTCTCAAAATTGTCGGGCACCAGGTCCTGGTCTTCGACCTTTATTTGATATTCGGTCTCGATAAAGTCAACAAGTTTGACAATACCCATGGAGTCCAGAATACCTGTCTCGATTAGAGACAGCGATTCATCAAGATCAACCAGATCGCGTTCCGGGGCCAGTTCGTCTCTGATATACTTTTTCAATGTCTCAATAACCTGCATAAAAGGTCCTCCGTAATTAATCATTATAGCTTTTTATTGTTCCATATCTTGTGCCGCAAATCGCAAGTGTATCATTGCCGAACTAGGATTATCCCACTTTGAATGTTGTCGCAAGTTTGTCAACAGATTCAAGGAACGGCTTTTTAAAACCTCGATTTCGGAATCACGCTGTTGCTGGGAGTTGATGCTGATAACAGGATTGGCGCTATCGGTTGCCGGCGCGTAATTAGTCCAACATCCTATTTTTATTTCAGTATTATCCCCCAAAGAGATAAAAAAAGTGCAAAACATATGCCATCAATCTGCGAATTATGCACGCAAAGATTTAATTCGCGCAAGATACTTTATGTTATTGATATTTCAGCATATTAATATATATTTGATATCTCCGATTACGGTAATTTTTTCTAAGTGCCTCTTTTTGATCATGTTTACCTTAAAAAAGTGGAAAAATCTTTCACGATGTTTGTGAAATGAATTACATATTATCGGAGATGGTATCCCCCAGCTCAATACGCCGCCCCTAAAATCTGCAAAGCTTTCCGAATTTGTGTATTCATTACTGAAATTTAATGTACACAAAAATATACAAACGGAAATTTTTTTTGCTCGATTTCAGGATTGAACCTTTCCCCACTTAATTATTTGGTAAAAATTTTAAACAACAATTTAAGACATTTATCAATACCGAGATTTCAATTTGTTCATTTTAAGATAAATTCAAACCTCTCTGGCATCGCATTTGCTATAGTTTGCATGAAGTTTACACCACCCCGGTTAAATACGCTTTGCTGATTTCTACGAAATATTTAACGGGGCAAACAGAGCTCGTCAAAGGCAAACCATTCGAAAGGGTGGGACGCAAAGCTACTGACCTTAATCCATAAAGATGGAAAGGCAGCAGGGCTCTCGAGCGGAAGCAGTTACCCCCATGGCTGCATCTCGCTTGGTAATTTTAAAAAGGATGCAATCTATGGAGGTGCTGTTGTGCAATTCCCGCTAACGGTTCTAATCAAAACTTACAATTGTTTCTGTTTTATTAAAGATTATTTATTCTGTACCAAAGATAGGTTTAAGGTTCAGGGTTCCCCAGTTAAATTCGCTCCGCTGTTTTCTGAGAAAAATTTGACGGCGCAGGCAAGGTTCAGGGTAAATTCTTTCTGTACGATCCGAACTCAAGCAAAAAATACCGGTGCTTTAAGCCGTGTGCCCTTATTAATTTTGCCTATTTTATTGTTCCTTGTACCCTGGGCCTTGTGCCTTGGACCAGACATCGGCCATGCGGCCGATGTTACCGTAGGCTGGGACAAATGCCTGGAATCAAACATTGCCGGCTACAAAATCCATTACGGGACATCCAGCGGCAACTACGAATTCAGCGTTGATGTGGGCAATTATACAAGCTGCACCATATCCGGTTTATCGGAAGGACAGACTTACTACTTTGCAGCAAATTCATATAACACTGACAAAATTGAAAGCGTGTTGTCAACAGAGTTAATACATACCGTGCCTGCCTCGGAACCTGACATCCCTGCCTCGGAACCTGACATCCTTGCCTCGGAACCTGACATCCCTGGCGGGGAACCTGACGTGCCCGCCCTGGAGACTTCGACCACGCCGACCGATGGTGGCGAAGGAACAAAAGTAACCACCACATTTAGCCCTGTGGCAGATGCAACTGTGAGCATTAGCAGGCCCGCCCAAAATTATGGATCCCGATCGTATCTTGAAGTAGATGCGAGCAGCGAAAAAATCTCATATCTTCGGTTCAGTGTGAACGGGCTCAATGGAACTGTTGTTTCAGCCCGCATTCAGCTTGAGTGTATCAATGCAAGTTCATTTGGAGGGACCATTTACGGCATTTCGGATACCAGCTGGCAGGAGCGTACGGTGACCTGGGATAACCAGCCGGGCATTGACGGCCTTGCCCAGGATGCCTTGGGTGCAGTAAGTGTCGGCGATATTGTTGAGCTGGATGTCACTGCGGTGGTTACCGGAAACGGGACATATAACTTTGCCATGGATTCCAATCATAACAACGGCGCCGATTATTACGCTCGCGAAGGCTTAAATCCGCCAGTACTTATTATTTCCACCGCTGCCGCTGAAGCCACGGCCGGCAGAGTATCCGCAGGTCCTGCGGATACTGTTATTGAGGAGGCTCGCATTCTGATTGAGGCGGAGGACGCTCAAATATATTACCCATTTGAGTATGGCCGGGATGGTGAGGCTTCATCCGACGGGTTTATCTGGGTTCCAGAGAGGGGTGGAAATGTATGGAACTCTGCTGAACCCGGTGGATATGCTGAATTTAGTTTTGAAGTACCGCAGACTGGAAACTATGTCATATGGGGCAGGATTCTTGCCAGTAACGGCAAAAACAATTCATTTTTTGTCTCAATGGATGATGGCAGTTTTTACCTGTGGTCCACAGTAAAATCGAAGAAATGGGTCTGGGACCAGGTAAGCAGTCAAGGGGGCGCCGACCCGGTGGTGTTTTATCTGGAGGCCGGAGAGCATACCCTTACGATTAAACAAAGAGATGATGGTACTAAATTAGATAAAATTATGATCACAAATAATTTAGGCTATGTGCCGGAAGGACCGGGGGATTAAGAATTCGCAAAATAAACCGGGGGGTTTTCATCTGGTTGACATCTCTATCGTAGTTTAATAAAATCTACCAAACACAATTTAATATGGTGAGAACAAATGTATTATTTAAATTGCGACAAAAACTTAGAATTAAGTAGGATAACAAAATCTCCATTTTATCTGATTCTGCTTTCTTGCTTTTTAGCCTTAATTAGTAGTGTTTATTTTGCTTCGGCTGCGTTCGCTGCCGGCTTGCCGGTCTTTCCAGGGGCCGAAGGTTTTGGAACAGACACGCGCGCGGCATATGGGGGAGGATCAGATCCTTACGTTTATAAAGTAACCAACCTCAATGCTAGCGGATCCGGCTCTCTTCGAAATTGCATTGAAGATAATCTTAATAAAGGCCCCAGGGTTTGTGTATTTGAAGTTTCCGGGACCATCAAGGTAACTTCTGATATTGTAGCTACGGATCCTTATCTCACTATCGCCGGTCAGACAGCTCCTTCTCCTGGAATTACCGTTAGAGGTGCAGCTATTCATATAGCGACGCACGATGTTTTACTTCAGCATGTACGTATTAGAGTCGGAGATGAACCCGGAGGCCCTTCTGGTGATAATAGGGATGGTTTGAAAATTGCGAATTCCAGCGGGAATGTTCATCATGTCGTAGCTGATCATGTTTCAGTTAGTTGGGGAACAGATGAAAATATTCAGATATGGAATCCTACGAATGATCTTACGGTAAGTAATTCCATAACAAGTGAGACCCTTGATTGCTCCATCCATAACGAGGGTTGTCATTCAAAGAATTTTATTATTGGTTATAAGAGTAACAGAACAAGCGTCATCAATAACCTAATGGCCCACAGCCGAGAGCGGCAACCGTTGATTCAATCCTCTACCGAGGTAATCAACAATGTAATGTATAATTATACTGTACAGGCGACAAGGCTTGCTCCGCGGGATGCCACCGCATATGTTTCGATTATAGGAAATGTTTATCTAGAGGGACCGGATTCAGGATCGACTTTGCCGGTTACCTATAATGGCGTGGCTGCTCCTGATTTAGTGTATGTTAGGGATAATTCCGAAAACGGAGTTGTGCCGCAAAACCCTTGGGATTTAGTAGCAAACGAACCGGCAAATACCAAAGCCAATAGCCCACCCATTCAAAGCACTTCGGTTTCAATTATGGATAACAGCGATGTTTTGGCATATGTTTTGGCGAATGCCGGCGCGAGACCGGTAGACAGAGATGCTGTCGATAAACGTATTATCGATGATGTCAGGAATAGAAAAGGCCGTATAATAGACAGTCAGAATGAAGTCGGAGCCTGGCCGAACCTTTCCGAAACCCGCCGCACTCTGAACTTACCGGCGAATATGCATGGTGATAATGACGGGGATGGATACACGAATCTGGAGGAATGGCTTCACGCATTTTCAGCCGAGGTTGAAGGAAAAGGCAACCCTCTTCCTGTCCCTCCTCCTGTCTCTAATGCGCCTGATCCACCGGCCAATTTAAGGATCATATATTAAGCTTATTAACGGCATTGGACAGATTTGCTGAACTTGTATAAAGACCGCGTATTTTACATTAGCAATTTTTAATATTTAACAAAAAAAAGGCTCGCTAAACTATGCTGAGCCTTTTTTTAGGAATTTATAAATTTTTAAACCATCGAACGATGACTTTTTAGTATACCGATCCTTTCCACTCTATTATGTGTTCATTAACACCGAGTTATATATTTTCTCTAAACGCAAGGCAGCTTCAGCAGCCAAAAAGTTAGATTGGGCGAATTCATAATTATACAGGGATATTCTTCTATAGAGTTCCTGATCGATAAGCAACCTCTCCATTAAACCAGCAATTACTTCGGGATCTTTACTGTAAGTTGCGAATCCATGCTCTTCATCCTTAAAGAAATCTGCAATTCCACCCACCGGTCTTGTAACAACAGGCAAGCCGAAAGCCATTGATTCAATAATTGTATTTGGCATTCCTTCACCGTAGTAGGATGGAAAACTCAAAATATAAGCGCTTTTGAGTAGGTTTCTTTTATCCTCACCCTTTACATAGCCGGCAAAAAATACACTCTGAAGAGAAAGACCACCAACAAAGGATTTTACATTTTCTAATTCATCCCCGATTCCTGCGATAATAAGCTCGATCTCAGAATATTTGGTGCACAAAATAGATACAGCTTTAATGGTTTCATAGATGCCCTTTGATTTGACTATTCGGGAAATAAAAAGTATGCGCCTTTTTTTATCTTCCAGTCTGTCATTTATTGTCTGATGGATATCGAATCGCCTAAGAGCATCGTCGTCGGCAATAGTCACTTCAAGGTAAATTGGTTGTTTGAAACCCCATTGTTCCAATTTGTATTTAAATTCAGCAGATAATACAATAAAAGCATTTACTTTTCGATAGAGTAGTTTAAATAAAAAGAGCCATCGACGTTCCAGTTTAACCTCAAATTCTTTGCTCCACCCACGAATAAACACAATTGTTTTTCTTTTCATCATTTTTGCGAAGAGAAGAAATATCCCATCACGAAGAATTGACTTAAGGTCTAAAGAAGGGTTAACATGTATAAGCTCACATTGGTTCTCCTTTAATCTTTCCAAAAAATTAATATAGTCTGCAATTAATCGAAATATTTTCAAAAAATTGCTATTTTCATCGGGTCTTTTCCCTATAATGCAGTGGCCTACAGGAATTGTAAATTTTCCTTTTAGCTTCCGATAATATTGTGCTACCCCGCCAGGGTCCCGAAAATCCGGATGAGTAATAACTATTTTCATTTTATTTTTAAAATACAAAAATTTTTAAAAAAGTTTTTAAATTTCTTCTTCTGTTGATTCATCTATAATACGAGTTATGGCTATACCTAAACCCAATACCACCCATAAAAGCGAGCTTCTGCCCGAAGGGAATAAAGTCCTTCCTGTTATACCCGCAATAAAATATGATGTCATAGAAACAAATACAGCATATTGATATTCTAAAATCCCTTTTGTTATAGCCGCTTTTAAACTCCTAAATATTTTTAGCATAATAACAGTGTGACATATAATAATGATGATGAAAGCAATAATACCTGCATCAATAATTTGTTCTATATACATATTATGGGGGTGTAACATCGAATCCGGAGTTAGTCCCTGCGCCACAGCTCTTGAACTGGCAATGGCAAATCTTCCATTACCCAGTAGTAATTTTTGAGGCTCGTCAAAATATTCCTCAAGAAGCGGTATCCATTGATTATCAATTCTTCCTGCCGAGATCTTGTTTCTGTCTCCCGTATCTAAGCCTTTACCAGCCCTTTCTATAATTATGCCAGAAACAAAAAAAGTTGCCCCAAAGGCAATTGCTATCAAAACAGGCAAAAATTTTGCCCGTTTGGAGATAATAAAATAAAATATAAATGAAAAAATTGTTGTTACATAAGCAGTTCTGGTAAAACTAAAGCCTATTGCTAAAACACACATACCGATGCCTAAAATATTTAAAAAATTTCTTTTTAAAAAATACCGCGCGATCAGAAAGGGAAGGCCCAAGATTAGATAATCGGCCAGATCGTTTCTTTGTAGCCCTATATAGTCAGAATAATTTTGCGTAATTTCCAGAATACTTTTACCAAATACTTTAAAAAAATAAATATATAAAATACAAACAGAAAAAATCAGAATTGCAAAATTTATTGTTTTAATTAAAAATTCTAGATTCTTTTCATTTCTTGTAAATTTTATAACTACTACCAACGGCGCAAAATAAAACAACGGTCGAATTAATGTTTTTAAAATATGTTGCGATTTAGAAAGAGCTTCTCTGCCGTCCATTGTATTACGCAAATTTATAAAATCAAGATTTGGAATAGATCGAAGCGCCGCAATAATAAAGACAGTCAAAATGATAAGCACAATTAACAAAGCATACCTGGGCATTTTCACAGAGTCTTTAATGTTAATCATCGCGAAAAAAATAACCATCGCTGCTATAAGATAAATGGGCTCTGTCCCCTTCATCATCACTGGATCTCTGAGCAATATTGCGTTTGAAAAAGGCAATATCAAAATCATAACAGCCAGAGCACCCAATGGTTTTTTAGCAAAAGCAATTGTGATAATGAGGCCAAGCAAAAGAAAAGCAGCCAGGAAAGGTAATTTTAAAATTATCGCACCCAGAATCAGACCGGAAAAAACAAAATAAATAAAGTCAATCCGGGTAGTTACACCTGACATAAAATGGCTCAGCTTTGCGGCGATCATTTTAATTTAATTTTGTTGAAGCACACTCAAACTATTTTTAAAGACTACTTTTATTTACTACTCATCAGCATTGTATGCTTTAATAAATAGTTATTATTGTAAATAAAAAAATAAGGCTAATTTTTAAAGGCATATCCATAAATTTTGGCCAACCAACCGGCAATTAGCCAAAAAATATACCTATCTTTCATTGGGAGAAGAACTTTCCACTCATCATCAGGAGGTCTAATTGTAATTTGTTTCAAATGACGATGCCTGCTTCCTGCTAAAATATGATTTATTGCCAGTGGCCTTTTTTTATCTACAAAATGACATAATTCATGTAAATCTTCATCTATAAGTGCACCTATCTTTTTTATATAAAAAGATGGGTTTTTTACAAAATCCTCATATAAGATGTGAATGGATTTATTAGACCCTGCTTTAAGAACAACCAGATAGGAAATCATATTATAAAGAATCCAAGAAAAGGCATACAGAAATGGCGTCCACCAAAAGTGCTGTTTCTCCTCTTCAGATCTATTTCCTTCCCTGTTTTTACGCACAGCAATATTGAAGGGCGGTATAATGCCGGCCTTTATCCATGACCACATCTGTCCTCTGCCGTCTCTTATCAGGTGAATAAAATAAATATTATCCTGGAAAGAATTCAGCAAAGCATACCCCCGAAAGGGGTTTTTCGAAGAATCAACCAAAGCGGGTTTTCCGCTTACAGAAGCTATCGTTGTGTAGAATTCTCTCAAATATTTTTCGTATTGTTGATATTTTTTTGTGTGAAAAAGCCTGTTAAAAAATAAATTCACTGGCGAAAACATGCTTCTTTCAAAACACTTCTGCAGGCTCAAAATATTGTTCAGGTCCAAATCCTTTGAGGTTTCTTCAAATAGTTTCTTAACTTTCGACCAAAATTGGCAATCATTCACATCTTTGTTACAAGAGCATACCTTATTTATTTTCCAGGCACCGATCGTATTAAACAATTCCCCTGTGCTTTGAATCTTTCGGCTGTTTCCCAAAACGATGTCTACTAAGGTAGAGCCATTCCTGCCGGTGCCGATAATATAAATTATTTTAAATTTTGGTTCGACTACTTTCATATTTTTCTTTTTTTTGTTATGCGCCTATCTACTGTAACCTTTTGAAGTATATCAAATTTGATCTGTTTCAGTAAATCATCCTGTCATAATTTTTGGTTTAATTCTTCCTGGCATATTTTTTCATATAAATGCATAAAATTATTTGTCATCACTTGGAGGTTAAATTCATTTTTTACTATTTCTTTGCCTGATTTTCCCATAGACGAAGCAAGGTGTTTATCATTGAACAGTACTTCCATTTTTTCAATCAGTTGTTCAATATCATTATTTGGAATTAAAAAACCATTTATCCCTTCCTGTATAATTTCAGGAGTTCCTCCACCCCGCGTTGCAATAACCGGCTTACCCAGTGCGGAATATTCCATTATCGAATTTGAAACGCCTTCACCGTGAACCTTTAAATTGGTTAAAAGGACCCCTATTGAAAATACATTTATTATAGCTTCCACATTTGTTTGAAGCCCGGTAAAAATAATCTTTTCTTGAAACTCACTGGGAACCATGTCTTTGCATAATTCAAAGGTGCTTCTTGTAATGTCGCCCCTCGCATTAGTACCATCGCCTATCGCTACAAAAGTGACATCTTCGCGGTTTTGCAATATTTGTAGTGCACATTTAATAAAGCTTTCATAGTCTTTCCTTTTATCGAATCTTCCAACCATGCCGACAACGAAAGGTGTTGATATTTTGAATTTTTTACGAATATCTTCTTCGGATGGAAGATTTTCCAGCCGTGAGAGGTCATACCCGTTGTGAACATAATATCCTTTTTTTCTAGGAACCTGGTAGGCTTTTAAGCCGGCTTCAGTATTGGAAACAATAACGTCCGAAAAAGGAAAGGTTAGCTTTTCCAGAAACCATCTCTTACAGAATTTTTTGGGATTTGGAGTGGCATTTTGAATAGAGCCATCGATAAATTTAGCATTAACAAGCTTAGCAACTGGAAGCGCGTAGATGGTGCACATTCTCTCCCAGCTGTGGATTATATCGGGTTTGAAATCCCTGGCAAGTTTATATAATTTTCTATAAATAGAAAGTTTCTTTTCTCCTTTACGCTCAATTACGAAGATTTCACAATTAAGATTAAGTACTTCTTTATAGTGGATGAAATCGGTTAATAAAACTACCTTTGTTGTGACATTGTGATTATATTCCAAGCCCTTCAATAGTTCTACTAATTGTCTCTCCTTTCCGCAAGGACCTAACGAATCTATTATAAAAAGTATTTTCATTTTAATAAGCCCCCTTGTTTAAGGATTTTTAACGGTATTTTTTACTTATATGTCAGTTGATTCAGATTTTTAGACAATTGTCTGGTGATGTTTTTCTGGTAAAACGGTTGATCGGAATTTTCTATTTTTATAATTTTTGTTCCCTTAGTAGAAATTAGATTATTTGAATATTCTATAGCCTTTTTTGAATTTTCAAGATAATTTGTTACCTCTTGCATAGTCCTTCCCCTGATAACCCTCGGCAAATTTCTTTTTGAAAACCTTTCTATACATTTATCTATACTAGTCTCTATATGGATCAAAATATCGATATGGGGAATACTTTCAACATAAGTTTGTATTTTAGAATATTCTAAATCATGCCCTAGATGCACATAAAAATTAATAAGCTTATGGTAAAATCCTTCGTCCAAAATCAGAATAGAATTTTTCTCTAACGATTCAACGGCCATTTGATATGTTGAAATTAAATTGAACCACCACAAAATCAACCAATTTTTCTGATAAAAAGGAATAGGCGCTTCCGATATATTATTTATTGTTGTTTCATAGAATCCCAAATTTTCGAGCAAATAGTGCGCCAAATAGATTCGCTTATTATCCAATACCCTATAAAAAAGTGCTAACATTTTATCTCTGAATGAGGCAGGCAATAATCTTATAAACACCGTAGAAAACCTTCGGTTTACTGGAAATTCATTACAACGTAATACTAAAATGTATTTGTCATAAACTTCAAACCCCTCTGTTTTTAAAAATTTCTTAATAATCGGTGTTATTGTCGATTTGCCACTTCCCGAAATTCCGGTTAGTTCAATCAATTTCAATTAAGTATGCTCCAAATTTTACGTTTGATTTCAATTAAAACTTTTTCTCGATTTCCAGAGTTGTTTATTGGAATCAAATAATTTCTTTTTGATTTTACAAGTTTCGAAATTTCTCGACCTTTCTGACGAATTGCAATCTGCTTATATTCTGATTTGTGTTCGCTTTTGCGATTTACCGCATCTTCGTGCTCTGTCATGAGTACAAATATATAATCGGCGGGTTTTATTTTTTTATAATATTTTCTTTCTATAGATTGCCAGTAAGCATTATCTTTAATTAAAGGGCCATCAGTGGGTTCATCACTTAAAGCCCATAACTCTTGAAGAGGATATCGATCGAGAAGCACGACATTGCCTTGATTTTTTGCCATTTCTGAAGCTAAGAACGTTTTGTATTTTATTTTGGCACTATAAATGTTTTTTAAGATATTGAATTTTTCGCTTAAAAAGCTTATTCCTAATTTTTTGAATAGTCTGAAAAAAAATCTATAAAATTCCCAGGTTAAATTACCCTTTGGCAGCCCCATATAAAAGCTTTTAACTGACAATTTACTATTCAACCACCTTTTTATTAAGTCAATAGTAGTTGTTTTACCTGATCCATCGACACCAATAAAGCCGATTGATATACCTCCATTGTTCAACCAACCCATATTATACCGCGATGAGAGAATCCTTATTCTTCGTTGTGTATTAAATTGCTTACCCCCGAAAATCCGATATTTTCTTAATGATTTAACTAGTCGATATCGTGCTGCTACTAACCAATAGAGCGGGACTGCCTGGGGAGATTTCGAGCTTAAAACTTTAAATATCCATAATAAATCACTGAACATATTATTACAGTAACTATAAAAAAGATCTTTATTTATCAACTTCCGTAAATATTCAAACTCTTCGAGAATGTTTGGGGGAAATTTTTTTCTTTTAACAATCATCTTTTTGATATTTTTTAAATCCAAACCGAATTTCAACAATGCCCGGAGGATTAAAAAAATAAATTCCAATTCAGGAAGAATCACACGAATTGGAAATTTATCATGGGAAATTGCAGTATCAAGAATTAATTTTTCAACAGGAATTCTAAAATTTTTTTGATTTTTTTTTCCTATGATAAGTTTATAATGGACGTGAAAATGATAAATCTTGCCTGAGAATTCATCGAATCCCAAAAAATCATCAAATCCGGGGTAAACATAATTTGCAGAAGAAAATTTCCTTTTAAACTTAAAATCGTGCATTAAAGTCAAAAATTTCTCGGTATCTTTGCTGTCAATCAGCAAGTCAAAATCAGATATAGATTCGAATGACTTGTCTAAATGAGAATTGCTTTTCCAATGGCAATAATTTATATCATAATTGCGGAATGAATCGAAGATAGTATAAATTTTAGAATCGAACTTTTCCGGTAAAGTAGAATGCATGCTTTATCAGGCCTTTCAATTTCAAAATATAAATCTGTGTTTTTTGATCCCCTTAGATGTTCAGTTTTACATAAGCTGTCAATAAACAACTATGCTTTAGCAAAATTCATTCTGCGAAATATTTTTTTGAATAGATCTTCTTCGAAAACGTTGAATATGTTGGCTTTCCAGCAAATAATAATATACCCGATCAAGAATGTACCTCCTGAAATAAGTATCCTGACGATTTTATATTCTATTCTAGCCTGAAAAACAAATAATGGTATAAATAAAGCTGCGCCGACTATCATTAATTTAACCATTATTAAGATTGGAAAAACATCGGTATATTTACTTTTCAGTCCTTTTACGGAATAGATCAATTGTGAAATAACATTCAAAAAATAACCAACTAATGCGGCGGCTGCCGCCCCAATAATTCCGAAATGTCTAACTAATATATAAGTGGCCGGCACTGATACAATGAATGCCACCAAATTTGATTTAAATATAGCTTTGGTATGCCCGATCGACCTTAGTATTATTCCATATTGAAACATTTCTCCAAGAATTAAAAACTGGAATATCCTGAAAACGGGAACACTCGATTCATACTCAGCGGTAAACATTAATGTTACAATATCATAAGCAATTAGCTGAAAAGCAAAAAAAACGCCAATACCTATATATGAAAATCTGATGAGAAGTTTCTTCCAAAACACTAAAAAGTTATCGATTTTTTTATCTTTTAAAAGTTCAACTGCCCTGGGAAGGGCCACTTCTCCAACAGAACTAAATACCATTTGAACGAGTGGTATTTTAACATTCCCTATTCTATAAATAGCAAAAATATCTGGAGTAAAAAATGCAGACAGTATAAATTTATCAATTCGTTTATAGGCGTTTGAAATAATACCGGAAATACCGATGGGTACCGCATACTGAAACTGCTGCTTTAGATGCCGAATACTGCTTCTATCCAGTTTCATTCCGATATGTTTATGTACGAAAATAGTATAGACCATAAATCTTACGAAGGAGTAACACGTATCTCCCAGGACTGCGCTTAACACAGTTTTATCAATCAGTACAAATGTAATAATAAATAAACCCCTGACGACCTGACTTGCGAACACAATTAATGAGGCCTTTTCTGCTTGCGATTCAATTATCAAAATCGGTTCAAAGGGACAGGAAACAAGCGTGAAAAGAGTGTGCAATCCAAAAATAGGAAGCAATAAAGATAGCTCAGCGGCATTAAAAAGAGAAGCTATACCGTTTCTGAAGACAGTAAAAATCAAAAGGCAAATAATTCCGCTGATCATTAGCAAAAAGAAAGTATTTGTTACATAGTGTGCTTTGCTCTCATTATAAATGGGTAAAAAGTAGAATAAGGATTGTCTTATTCCCAATTGCATAATCCTAAAGAAGAATTCATGTATTAAAACCAATTGAGCGAATTGCCCAAAGTCTGACTTCACAAAGATCCTGACTAAAATAATCGGTACGACAAAATGCACGACTAACGCAGCAGCCCTGCCTAAAATATACAGCGAAGCTTGAGAAGACAAATTTTTTAAGTTTTTTCCCATGATCTTTTAAATACACGCCAACTGTTCTTGGCAGCCTTATAAATTTTTATGTGGAGAGATTATTGACGGTCTTTTAAAATGCCTCCAGAACATCGTGCCGGTCCCGGATCAAGTCTGGAATGCCTGATCCTGCCGCCAGAAAATACTAAAATTATTAACCGCACGTATCCAATCAATCTGTAGTAATGATAAGTTTTGGCGGATTGGCACCTTCACGGGAGTAATAATCGACACCGTTAGGACGGGTGGAATCGATGGCAAAGCTATAGGTGCCATTGCCGGAAATGGCCGCAGTGACATCCAGTTCAACCATATCGCCGATATTCACTTCCCCAAGGGTATCCAGGGCGGCACCATCGATTGCCGGACGGCTATTATAGGTCACGGTGGTCTCCTGCCAGCTGTTGTTCGAAACGGTGTAAATGGTCCCCCCTTCCGGGCTGGCATTGACACATTCCATCTGAATGCGGGCTGAAACTACAGCCCCGCTGAGTCCGCTCACATTAAACCGTAGATAAGCGATTTTCTCAGGAGTCGCATCAATTTCAATACTCGTGCCGGTTCCAAAATTTACAGAGGGCCGGTTAATGTTCACAAAGGCATCTGCTGCGGGGCTAAATGTCAGTTCTGTTCCTCCGCTGCTTCCGCTCGGGGTGGCCGATGCCTCGGTGGAAGCCGTTGATTCGTTGCCGGAACTGTCCTCAGCGGTCACTACATAATAATAGGCGGTGTCGTTGATGACCGTGGTATCCACAAAATTCGAACTCGCCAACAGTGCGGCATTGAGCCGGGTGCCGGTGGCAGGGGTCACCCCCGGCGCCACCGACCGATACACGTTGTAGCCCGCCAGGTCAGTCTCGCTGTTGTCCGCCCAATTCAGCGTCACCTGGCCGTCGCCGGCAGTGGCTGCCAGACCCGCAGGAGCCGACGAGGAGCCGACGGGGCGGTGGTGTCAATGCCGCTCGGGGTGGCCGATGCCTCGGTGGAAGCCGTTGATTCGTTGCCGGAACTGTCCTCGGCGGTCACTACATAATAATAGGCGGTGTCGTTGATCGCCGTGGTATCCACAAAACCCGAAACAGTCAGCAAAGCGGCATTGAGCCGGGTGCCGGTGGCAGGGGTCACCCCCGGCGCCACCGACCGATACACGTTGTAGCCCGCCAGGTCAGGCTCGCCGTTGTCCGTCCAGTTCAGCGTCACCTGGCCGTCGCCGGCAGTGGCTGCCAGACCCGTAGGAGCCGACGGGGCGGTGGTGTCAATGCCGCTCGGGGTGGCCGATGCCTCGGTGGAAGCCGTTGATTCGTTGCCGGAACTGTCCTCGGCGGTC